>ERZ1023415.97-NODE-97-length-17092-cov-19.606797_pt1 | contig 17092 bp, 18 predicted proteins | sample MGYA00380510_ERZ1023415 | MGnify/ENA primary metagenome ERZ1023415 (study PRJEB33173, sample SAMEA4830299) | metagenome | study: EMG produced TPA metagenomics assembly of the PRJEB25223 data set...
AACTGGACGAGTCGCGTAAATAGGCTGCAAGCCGTTCTAGAACCGAAATACCGCGGGGACCAGCACCGATCAGGGCTATCTGAGTTACTGTCATGAAAAATCCAATCCAATATCCATTACACGAACTGAGTGAGTTAGTGCGCCCACCGCAAGATAATCCACCCCGGTGGTGCCGTATTCGCCAGCGCGAGCAAGTGTGAGCCCTCCGGAAGCCTCCAATTTAGTTGCCGGGCTGAGCTCTTGCCGACGCGCTACTGCCGCACGAACTTCGGCGGGGGAGAAGTTATCCAGCAGCACCATGTCTGGGTGCAGCGGCAGAATTTCGTCGAGTTGTTCTAGGGTGTCGACTTCCACTTCGCACGGAATATCGGGTTTATGCTCACGAACCAGGCGAAGAGCCGCGCTGACGCTACCACCAGCGGCGTGAACATGATTGTCTTTGATCATTGCGGCATCACCCAGGCCCATCCGGTGGTTACTGCCTCCGCCGGCGCGGACCGCGTATTTTTGCAACTCGCGCAGTCCTGGGAGGGTTTTTCGGGTGTCGCGCACCCGGGCTTGTGGGATCACTGGTTGGTGGCAGTCGCCAGAAGCCTCAGTTTTCTGGGCAAATTCTGTTGCTGCATCTGCGATCGCGCGAACCCACCGGGAGGTCTCGGTTGCGATGCCGCTGGCGTGCGAGATGATGTTGAGTAGAGTTCGCTCGGCAGCTAGGAGCAGATGGGTATTAGCGGTGATCGTCGCTAAGCGCTGCCCAGTGACGACGTGCATGCCATCGTTACATTCCAGAGTGAGCCGGAAATTTTCTGGCCCATGCTCGCCGGTCTGCGAGACCTCATGATCCGCGATCCGATGGGCGACAGCGCTTAATACTGGTTTTATTAGCCCCAAACCGGCGATGACACCGTCCTGCCGGGCGTTCAACTCGGCGGTGCACGAGGCACTGGTGGTGACCGTTGCTAATGAGGTGTGGTCTGGACCGTAAGCGAAATCTTCGTCTAGCGCGGTGTCTATTAGCGCAGAGCAATCAGGAAGCTGCAAGCGATCCATTTATTCGGCACCACCAGGGCTACCGATCGAAATCATGGCTTCGAGTGATTTACGGGCTGCATTCGCAATATTTTCCGGAACCGTGACTTCATCCGTTTCGGTTTCCAAGCAGCGAACCAGTGCTTCAGGAGTGATCATCTTCATATACTTGCACTCAGCGCGGTCGTTGACCGCTTGGAAATCAATGTCGGGAGCTGCCTGGTGCAGTTGGTGCAGCATACCGGTCTCGGTGGCGACCAGAACCTTATTTTGCGGCTGTTTTTGAGCCTGAGTGATCATCTGACCGGTTGAAAGCATATGCACGCGATCTTGCGGTACCAAGCCTTCATTGGCCAAATACAGTGCAGAGTTCGCGCAACCGCATTCCGGATGAATGTACAAATCCGCCGAGGGGTTGTCCTGGGTTTGCTGAGTCAATTGTTCGGCGCTAATACCTGCATGTACATGGCACTCGCCAGCCCAAATACGAATGTTTTCTCGACCGGTCTCTCGTTTCACATAAGCACCCAAGAACTGGTCTGGGCAGAACAAGATTTCTTGGTCTGCCGGCAAGGAATTGACGACATCGACGGCGTTTGATGAGGTGCAGCAGACGTCGGTCAGGGCTTTTACCTCGGCGGTGGTGTTGACGTAACTGACCACCAAAGCGTTTGGATGTTCGGCCTTCCATTCTCGCAGCTGTTCAGCAGTGATTGAATCCGCCAAGGAACAACCAGCGCGTGCATCTGGGATGAGCACCTTCTTGTTTGGGGAGAGAATCTTCGCTGATTCGGCCATGAAATGCACTCCGCAAAACACAATGATATCGGCATCAGTGGCGGCTGCTTGCCGGGACAGCGCTAAGGAATCGCCAGTGTGGTGGGCGATGTCTTGAATCTCCGGAATTTGGTAATTGTGGGCCAGGATGACCGCGTTTCGCTGTTCTGCAAGTTCCCGGACCCGGTTGGCCCAGGCAGTACGACCATGGTCACTGGTGGAGTAATCACCAGCAGACGTAGGTGCAGCAGTATCGAAAGTGCCAGTAGTGGTAGAAGTAGAACGCGTGAGATCCGCGCTGGTACGAGTCACAGAAGCTCCCAAATAGAAGTGATAGTCACAGGAATCGACGGTGTACTAACCGTACTAAAAACCTGCTGCCAACAACCAGATAAGGGCATGCTGTAACCGGGCTATACGGCTTCGATGCCTACAAGTGCAGCGAACCTTGTGCCAAACCAACAGCAGCGATAACTGCTGCGATGACCACCAGAATGACGATTGACCATTCAAAACCGTTAAATAATTTTTCTTTGCGTGAGATTCGCGTCAGAACGTACGGGATTATTCCGGGAACAACGGCGAGTGCGCCGAAGAGAATATAAACCGGATCGGCAGCATAAATCAGCCACATGGAATAGATAAACGCTACTGCGCCGATAAGAAGATGGCGTCGGTTTTCGCGCTGGGAAATTTCCGGTCCAGACAAATCGAACCTCGTACCGGCGTGTGGGTGAGTTATGCCTTTGCCACGTGATGCCAACAGCAGCAGGTATAGCGAGGAAAAAATATACGGCAATAGGTACATCACCGTAGCCAGCTGCACCATTGAAATATAGGCGGTCTCGTTGAGAAAGAATACGATGACCGCGAATTGAATCACGGAGGTAGAAATCAGTTGCGCCATCCACGGGGCGCCTGCGTGGTTGATGGCACCGGTTCGCTTGGGTAGCAACCCGTCAATCGCCATCATGGTCAACGGCTCGGCGCAAAGCATTTGCCAGGAAACATATGCGCCCAAAACTGAGATACACAGTCCAATTGAGATCAGCAAGCCGCCGACGGGGCCGATGGCAGCTTCTAGTACGGCGGCCATGGAGTTATCTGGCAAGGCCGCTAATTCCTCTTTGCTGAGTACACCAAACGACAACGTCGCCACAGACACCAGCAAGACGAGAACGGAGACGAACCCGAGCACGGTCGCGCGGCCCACGTCGGTGCGTTGCCGGGCCTGCTTGGAATACACCGACGCGCCTTCCACACCGATGAATACCCAGACAGTAAACAACATGATGCCTTGGACCTGTTCAAAAACTGAGCCTTCACTAGATTCACGCCCCCAGAAATCGAGGGTGAAAGTATCCCAGCTGAAACCGAAAAACAGCAGCAGTACGATAAACGCCAGGATCGGCACTAACTTGGCGACGGTAACCACAGTGTTCATGATTGCGGCTTGTTTCACTCCGCGGCTGAGCAACGCGAAAATCACCCAGGTCATGATGCTCACGGAAATAAACGATGCCCAGCGGTTGGATTCGTGAAATAGCGGCACATAGTGGCCGATGGTGTTGAAAAACAGCGTCGCGTAGCCGACCTGCGCGATGACCGAGCCGAGCCAATACCCCCAACCCGAAGCGAAGCCAATAAAATCTCCCAACCCGGCGCGCACATAGGAATAGACCCCGGAATCCAGGTGTGGTTTACGCTGCGCCAGAATCTGGAAGACGAATGCTACTGAGAGCATGCCTATGCCGGCGATTGCCCAACCAATCAACATCGCGCCGGGTGCGGCTACGGAAGCGATGTTTTGCGGTAGCGAGAAAATTCCTGCACCGACGCAAGAGCCGATGATGAGAGCGACAAGTGACCACATCGTCACCGTGTGCTTGGATTTTCCGTCTCCTTGCTGCTGAGACGTTTGTGCGGAGTGGGACGTGGTCCCGGTTCCGCTCGCTGCCGCGGTGTTGGTGGTGGCATTTGACTCGCTGTGCATGATGGTAAAGCTACCCTGGAAATCCCTGAGCGCGAAAGGCGGGGTGGCTATAGCGGGCATAGTTGCTTATAGGATTGTCTTCATGACTGTTCTGCTTCTTGATCCTCGTTGGCCCGAGCAAATTCCGTTGGAGGTATTCAGTGGCGTTTCTGGCCCGGTGAGCTATACCGAGGAAGTGCCGGTGACAGTGCGCTGGAATTTTGGTGATGTTATTCGTGGAACTGATCCTTCTGGGGCAGGACTTTTGGTGAGTACTAATGAAGCGGACCAGCGCGTGCTGGAGCGCGTGAGTCGTGGCGAGAGGCTAATAACTGCGCGTTCGCGGGATGATCAGCTTCATATCGCACGTCAGGTGATGCGGCGTGCCCGTGATATCGGTGAATTTGAATTATTGCAGACTCATAAAACGCTGGTGCCTTATCTGCGTGAGGAGGTTGCGGAGCTTTGCGAGGTTATCGAGTCTGCTGAGACGACCCGGGATATTGATGACGCGCAGTTGGTGCGTGAGCTGGGTGATGTTTTGCTGCAATTGTTGTTTCATGCGGAATTAGGGCGTCGTCGGGAAGCGTTTAGTTTGGACGATGTGGCGGCCAGTTTCATTGCCAAAATGCGTTCGCGCGCGCCGTATCTTTTCGATGGCACATCCAGCATGGTCTCTCAGGAAGAGCAAGACCGATTATGGGTTGAGGGTAAGCGTGCGGAACAGGAGCAAGGGTAGGTTTGTTCCACGATGGATTATTCAGCTCGCAATAGGAGATCTGGCTGCCTGAAAGTTGGTTGTGCCTCGGTATTGGGGATTATTTTGGTGATCTCTGTGGTGCTGTGGCTGTTGTCGTTTCTCGATGGGCCGTCAGTTACTCGGCAGTTGCAGCCGGTGCCGGATAATGTACCACCGGCAGCGGGCCGAGAGGTGCCGTCTATTGATGTGCATAGCGAAGGACGCACCGCTGATAAGTTGACCTATTGGTCTGAGGGGCTTGCCGACGATACCGGGATCCCGGGGCAAGCATTGCGAGCTTATGGCAACGCGGAGCTGATCGCCCGTGATGCCTGGCCGTCGTGCAATCTGGACTGGACGACGTTGGCAGGAATCGGTTGGGTGGAAACTCGCCATGGGAGTTATGCCGGTAATTGGTTCGATAGGCCTTCTATAGGCGATGACGGCCGCGTGCATCCTCCGATTATTGGGATACCGCTGGATGGCACGAATAATACTGTGCATATACCGGATACCGATGGTGGGGAATTTGATAACGATAATGTCTATGACCGCGCGGTTGGTCCGATGCAGTTCATTCCCCAAACCTGGCATCGCTACGGTTTGGATGCTTCTGGCGATGGTTACCCTGATCCGCAGCAGATCGATGATGCTGCGTTGGCGGCGGCAAAATTGTTGTGTACCGGAGGGCGCAATTTGGATGATCCACAAGCATGGACCGAGGCGATTTTGTCGTACAACAACTCGAACGACTACGTTCTCAAAGTTCGTGATGCGGCGAATTCTTATGCCATTGACCAGCCTGCCTCCCGCTAACACGGGGTGCCTGTTACAGCTTTCGGTGAAATCTGGAACAATTAGGGGTGTTCACTGCACCTGACATGGCGCACGAGTGTGCCGGAAAATCAGAGGAGGCCCAGCCAGTGGCTGATATCATGCACGTTTTTGCACGCGAGATTTTGGATTCCCGCGGCAATCCAACTGTGGAAGCAGAAGTTGTTCTGGATGATGGCGCGCACGGCCGTGCCGGGGTACCTTCCGGCGCTTCGACCGGTGAGCATGAAGCTCACGAACTGCGTGATGGTGGCAAACGCTACCTGGGTAAGGGAGTATTACAGGCCGTAGAAAACGTTAACGAGGTTATCGCTGACGAATTGGCGGGCCAGGTTGCTGATGATCAGCGCCTGATCGACGCCGCAATGCTGCAACTCGATGGCACTGAAAACAAATCGAAATTGGGTGCCAATGCCATTTTGGGTGTCTCCATGGCTGTGGCAAAGGCGGCTGCTGATTCCGCTGCGCTGCCTTTGTACCGTTATATTGGTGGCCCGAATGCCCATGTGTTGCCAGTGCCAATGATGAATATCCTCAACGGTGGCGCGCACGCTGATTCCGGTGTTGACGTTCAGGAATTCATGATTGCTCCGCTGTCAGCCACCAGTTTCGCCGAAGCCCTGCAACAAGGCGCTGAGGTTTACCACGCCTTGAAAGCGGTGTTGAAAGAGCGCGGGTTGTCTACTGGTCTTGGCGACGAAGGCGGTTTTGCTCCGTCTGTGGAATCAACCCGTGCAGCCCTAGACGTGATCGTTGAGGCGATTAAGAAAGCCGGCTACGAGCCAGGCAAAGACGTTGCGTTGGCACTGGATGTGGCTTCTTCTGAGTTCTACGACAACGGTTCCTACAAGTTTGAAGGATCCGAGCTTTCTGGCGCAGAAATGGCGAGCGTTTATGCCGAACTGATCGCTGAATATCCAATCGTGTCCATTGAGGATCCATTGGATGAAAACGATTGGGATGGCTACGTAAACCTCACCCGCGAAATTGGCGACAAAGTACAGATCGTCGGTGATGATTTCTTTGTCACCAACCCACAGCGTTTACGTGAAGGCATCGACAAAGGCGCTGCTAATGCCTTGCTGGTGAAAGTCAACCAAATTGGCACCTTGACCGAAACTTTCGATGCGGTTGAGCTGGCTCACCGCAACGGTTATCGCACAATGATGTCGCACCGCTCAGGTGAGACTGAAGACACTACGATTGCTGATTTAGCAGTAGCGCTATCCTGTGGCCAAATCAAGACTGGTGCGCCGGCCCGTTCCGAACGTGTTGCGAAGTACAACCGCTTGTTGCGCATTGAAGAGGAACTAGATGCAGCCGCACGTTACGCTGGACGTGACGCATTCCCACGTTTCCAGGGCTAAAATCCGCGCTGGATGGTAACTCGAGGAGATCATGACTGAGCGTAAAAAGTCTACGCTGCGGACACGGACAACCGTGCCCGTTTCTTCTCGTACCGCCGCCCAGCGTGGACCAGGGGGAAAAACTGCGCTAGGCAGTCGATCCCGAAAGAAATTCCACCAGCGCTTCGACCTCATCAGTGTTGCTGTGATGGTTTCTGTGGTGCTGGTGATCTTGTTGTCGGTGGCGGTGCCACTGCGTAATTATTATGAAGGCCGGGCCGAAATTGCGCGCTTGGAAGATTCCATTGCGGCAAAACAAGTCGAAAAACTTCGTGTTGAAGAAGAGATCGAGCGTTATAAAGACGCGGATTATGTGCGTGAACAAGCGCGCAGCCGCTTCGGGTTGGTGGAACCCGGAGAGACTGCTTATCGCATCATCGATCCGCGTATTACTAATAAGGATTCGGTGACCACCTCACGGCAAGACTATGAGGAAGCTCGCCCATGGTACGCAGTGCTATGGGACGCAATTGCGGAACCACCAGAGATGCCAGAGCCTGCTGAAGCTCCCAAGCCCACTGACGGAGAAGAAGTAGAGGTCGATCCGGTGGCCCCAGAATCCCCAGAGCACGCTGATGATCCAGATGGCCGATGAAGATGTGGTAACCAGTTGCGCGTAGTGCAACTGGTCGTGCGAGAATAGCACACATGAGTGTTACTTCCGCCGAACTTGATGCCGTCGAAAAGCAGCTGGGACGTCGCCCGCGTGGTGTCGTAGAGATTTCGTACCGCACCCCCGACGGTGCGCCGGCGGTGATTAAAACGACGCCCAAGCTTCCCGATGGCACCCCGTTTCCTACACTTTTTTATCTCACCGACCCGCGTTTAACGGCGGAAGCTTCACGGTTGGAAGTTGCACACGTGATGAAGTGGATGGAATCCCGCTTGGCGGAAGATGAAGAGCTTGCCGAGGATTATCAGCGCGCGCATGAAGCTTTTTTGGCAGAACGCAATGCGATGGAGGATTTAGGTACCGATTTCTCTGGTGGTGGAATGCCGGAACGCGTGAAATGTCTCCATGTTTTGATTGCTTATGCTTTAGCCAAGGGGCCGGATCATTTCCGTCTGGGCACAGAAGCGGTGGCGATGGCAGCTGAGCATGGTAACTTGCGGGGCATTGCCATCCCGGTGGACTGGCCCTCGTGTGAAGGCCTGGGAATCGATCTCGATGATTTCGATTTCAGCAACGCTGAAAAATAGTCGCTGAAAAAATAGTCGAGCCGAAAAGAAGGAAATTTCATGACCCGCATTGCAGCCGTCGACTGCGGCACAAATTCTATCCGTTTGTTAATCAGTGACGTCACCCGGACGGGCAACACGCCTTCTGGAATTAGCATTAACGAGGTCACGCGCAGGATGGAAATCGTCCGTCTGGGACAAAGCGTAGATGCTACCGGCGAGCTAGCAGCGGAAGCTATTGCGCGGACACGGGAAGCGTTACGGAATTACGTGAACATCATGAAATTCGAAAACGTGGAAAAAGTTCGTATGGTTGCTACTGCAGCGGTGCGTGACGCGAAAAACAATCAAGCCTTTTTTGACATGACTGCCGAGCTGCTCGGAGAAATTGAACCTGGTGTTTCTGCTGAGGTGATTACTGGGGTTGAAGAAGCTGAGTTGTCCTTTTTGGGTGCCGTACAAGATCTCTCTGCTGAAGCCGGCCCGTTTTGCGTCATCGATTTGGGAGGCGGTTCTACGGAATTCATCGTCAGTAAAAAAGGCGAGGAAATCCTTGGCGCGCATTCCGCAGCCATGGGGTGCGTGCGCATTACCGAGCGTATGCTGCCGTCCGATCCACCGAGCGAGACAGAGGTGGAAATCGCAGACGATTTCGTCGCGGAGCGCATGTCCGAAGTAGAAAAACTTGTGCCAATCAATCAGGCACGAACTGTGGTTGGCTGTGCCGGTACGTTCACGACACTTTCCGCATTAGCCCAAGGCTTAGAGCAGTATGACCCGGAACAAATTCACGGTTCCGTGCTGCGCTTTGACGCTCTTCGTGTATTGCTAAGCCAAGTCATTGCTACCTCCGCTGCAGCGCGAGCGCAAAACCCGGTGGTCCACCCTGGGCGTGCCGATGTACTTGGTGGTGGAGCAGTAGCTGTACGCGGGATCATGGACATGATCGAGAGGCACAGTGGAGTTCGAGAATTTGTGATTAGCGAAAAAGATATTCTTGATGGGGTGATCTGGAAACAAGCTGAAGCTGTTTCTGTGCTAGAGTAATTATCCGTGCCAACAACAACCGGTAAGTGCTGGTCGCTTGGCACTTGCCCCCATAGCCCAATTGGCAGAGGCGGTGGACTTAAAATCCATACAGTGTCGGTTCGAGCCCGACTGGGGGCACAACTGCCAGCGGAAACGCTGAACGGGATACTCAAAACCCGATAACTACCCAAAACTCATTAAATTAGCTAAAGGTGAAAAAGAAATCCCTTAATCGCTAATTGTGGGAACTTTCTAAGCTTTCGCGTCGTTACACTGAGTGAGAATCTATACTCCATGACACGAAAGGCGCGGGATACTACAGTGCGTAACAGCAACCCCGTAATGAGCAACTTGTCTGCTGGAGCAACCGGGAATGGTAATAACGCCGGCTTCCAGCAACAGATGAACTATAACGCCTACGATAACTATGGCGGGCAGGGCGGCTACGCCCCAATGAGCGAGCAGCGTGATGCTGATCGTCCGATGACTGTCGACGATGTGGTTACGAAGACTGGTATCACTCTCGGGGTCATCGTTGTCTTTGCCATCCTCAATTTTGGCATCGGTATGGTGAACCCACAGATTGCCATGATGGCTACGATTGGTGGTGCGATCGCCGGGTTTATTACCGTCCTGGTTGCATCTTTCGGTAAGAAGTGGGGTTCGCCAGTGGTGACTCTGCTCTATGCCGTGTTTGAAGGCTTATTCGTCGGTGGTATTTCCATGGTTTTCTCCGGCATGTATGTCGGTGAAGCTAACGCCGCAAGCCTCATCGGCCAAGCGGTATTGGGTACCGTTGGTGTCTTTTTGGGCATGCTGGTCGTCTACAAGACTGGTGCAGTGAAGGTTACTCCACGCTTTAACAAGATCCTGACTTCCTGCATCATCGGCGTAGTCGTGTTGATGCTGGGTAACTTTGTGCTCGCTATGTTTACCGGTAACAACCCGTTGCGTGATGGTGGCATCCTAGCGATTATTTTCTCGCTGGTATGCATTGGTTTGGCTGCAGCATCTTTCTTGACAGATTTCGATGCTGCAGACCGCATGATCCGTGCTGGCGCACCGTCCAAGATGGCTTGGGGCGTTGCGTTGGGCTTGGCAGTAACCCTGGTATGGCTCTACACCGAAATCTTGCGTCTACTGTCTTATTTCCAGCAACGTTAGGTGTAACTTGACGTGGTAGTGGCGGGAATCGCGGTTGTGCAGTCTGTAACTACGACTGACACCGTCCCGTTTGTCCTGTCTAACACCTCGAGACGCGAAACTCCGGTGGGCTAGTCACTACGCTTAAGCGATGACTAGCCCACCGGAGTTTTTCATGCCGTTTATTTGTATGGGCGTTTCGATCCGACTCTGGTAATTAGGGAGTAACCAGTTGCCCGTCGACGAGGATTTCGGAAAAAACGGTTCCTTGGGCTGATTCCACAGGAGAGCGTAAAACCAGAGATACTTCTTGGTTATCCGTGTTTTGCGCAGATGCTTTTGCAGAATCAGACTCCCAAGACGTCCACTTTATTTTTGTCAGACGTTCGTCGGGGTTCGCGCAATCGAGTACAACGTAAGCTGGTTTCCGTTCCGGACTGCCCAGGCAGTTAATAAAACCAATCTTATTTGCTGCTACTTTCCGAGAACTAGTTGTTTTTGTGGCCCCTGAAGAACCCGTCGCAGAATCCCCAGAGGCCGCGGCTAATTCAGAGTCCTCGTCGTCGTCCAGGTCGGACTCAGTGCCACCGATGATGGTTTCCGTGGTGCGGACTGATTCGCCAGTACTGTCGGTGCCGTTGGTTCCGGCAACACCGGTTTCTTGAGTGCTCGTACCGTTCGTGCTGGTTGGTTCGCTGCTACGTGGAGCCTCGAAAGTGTTGCCAGTTTCGACCTTTTGATCTGAAGGATTTTCGTTTGGAGGAGTACAAGCAGCCAAAGCTAAAGCAGCCGCGGACACTCCGGCGACGGCGAATTTGCGGTAGTTAGTCATGGGGATATCCTTCTTAGTTTTTGTCGCGTGGGGTGGCGTACAGTGCGGAGTCGTATGGAGCAGCAGAGTCCACGGTCACCTTAATGACGTTGCCATTAGGTGCGGTGTACTGACGGGTTTCGCCCTCTTCTGCGCCCAGGATGGCTGCACCCAGGGGAGACTGTTCCGAATAGGTTTCTAGGTTCTCGTTGTCGGTTGCGGCAGCACGGGTGCCGATAAGGAAGGTTTCCTTATTTTCTGGGTCCTCGTTGTAGTGCACATGGACAACTGAGCCGACGTTGGCTACGCCTTCCTGGACTCCGGTGCGCTCGGTAGTGGAATTAGCAAGAATTTCCGAGATGTGCTTGATGCGGGCTTCTTCCTGGTCCTGCATCTCGCGAGCAGCATCGTAGCCGGCGTTTTCTTTCAAGTCGCCTTCTTCGCGACGCTCGTTAATCTCGGCAGCGACTACCGGGCGGTGGTCAATAAGCGCCTGCAGTTCCTCTTCCAGTTTTGCCTTGGTTTCTGGCGTGATGTACTGCTTTTTATTTTCAGCCATGTCCGTATGAAGCCTTCCTTAGATTCTTCTGGTCGTTCAAACCCTTCGTGTTTGAACTCGCTGCGATGCGACGATTCTGTCTAGATCTTAACGTATGTGTATATCGGTTTTCGCCCCTAGCCCTTATCAAACAAGACCTGGTCGCTAGCTGTCGAGCTTTAGATGTGCTGGGATGGTTCCAGAACACCCGTAGACCCCGCCTGCAACGGCCTTTTCGCCAGAACGAACAGGGACATCGACGCTAATGCGTTCGGTTCGCTTCTCGCCCGGTGCCATGGGGATTTCTACGCGGCCTACCTCAGCCTTGTCGTAATTGAACGCCTGCACAATGCAATAGGCGGGAACAGTGGGATCGTCCCGGGTAATATCAACCCATACCCGCAGCGTATCGTCGTCTGGGTACTCTTGGCTGAGCAATGTGATTTCCGCAGGTGGTGTGTCCGCGTTGAACAAGCGGAACAGGCCCCAAGAGCCAATCGCGAGCATAAGAACTAGGAGCGCAACGAGGATTTTGCCGGTGAGATTATTAGCGGGAGTTTTCCTACTGCCGGAACGGTTGGAACCATAACGTGCGCGCGTGCGAGTGCTCATTCTTCGCATCTTAAGGCAGGCGTAGAAGCCAGTACAATTAGGTAATATAATCAATTTCAGCACAATCGATTCGGGTAACGTCGATTCGAAGAACTTTGAGATGATCCATCAGAATGATGAATCAAGCGAATATGTGAAAGGACCGATGTGAGCTACCGGTTGCTGTCTATCCATGCCCACCCTGATGACGAAGCATCTAAGGGCGCAGCCACCACCGCGATGTATGCGCACAATGGTCACGAAGTTTTGATTCTCACCTGCACTGGCGGTGAGCGTGGCGACATTATTAATCCTGCGATGGATAAGCCCGGGGTCAAGGAAAACATGCAGGCTGTCCGTCACGAAGAAATGGCGCAGTCTGTTCAGGCTCTCGGTGTCCAGCACAAGTGGATGGGTTATATTGATTCCGGTTTACCGCAAGGTGATCCTATGCCGCCGCTTCCTGAGGGCTGCTTTGCTCGCGAAGACACCATGAAGGTTGCTACCGAATTGGTAGAAATCATCCGGGAGTTTAAGCCACATGTCATCATGACTTACGATGAAAACGGTGGCTACCCGCACCCAGACCACTTGAAAGTCCATGAGATCAGCATGATCGCATGGGAGCGCGCCGGTGATCCGGAGTTTCTCCCGGAGGTTCCAGCCTGGGAGCCGTTGAAACTCTATTACAGCCATGGCTTTGTCTATCAGCGCATGGAGTTATTCCATAACCGGTTGCTGGAACAAGGTAAGTCTTCTCCATATGAGCCTATGATGCAGCGCTGGTCTCCACACTTGGCGGATATTATGGCTCGTGTTACTACGCAGGTGGAGTGTAGTGACTACTTTGCACACCGGGAAGCGGCATTGCGCGCCCACGCCACGCAGATTGATCCAGCTGGCGCCTTTATGGCCACAGACGTGCAAACCCAACAGGAGCTCTGGCCTACTGAGGAATACGAACTGGCGCGTAGTCGGGTAGAAACACAATTGCCGGAGACCGATTTGTTTGCCGGTTTGGAGGAAGCCAACTAATGCAAACATCACTATCTGCAGCCATTGTCATGGCATCGGTGGCGCAGGCATCGGAAGCAGTGACCGAGACGTTTCACTGGGCCCAAAACCAGGTGCACGAAGGACCTATGGGGCCGGAATTCGGGAAAGCTTCACCAATCGGCTTACTGGTTATCGTTGCTTTAGTCGTGGCGATTATGATGTTGGGCTGGTCGTTTCACCGACGACAGTCCAGATTTCGACGTCGTCGTGCATTCGCAGAAGATCACGGTCTTGACCCCTTCGACATCGAGGCCATTGATGCTGCAATGCGCGAAGTCGGCGTGCACGATCGGCGGTAGCAATGAAACTGCGGGAATTGGTCTATCCCATTTATGAAGCGCGTATTCGACGCTGCTTGCAGGGAAAGCCACAGCCGAAGCACGTCGCAATCATGGCCGACGGCAACCGGCGTTGGGCGCGGGAAGCCGGGTTCACCGACATTAGTCACGGGCACCGACGTGGTGCACACAAGATCGCAGAACTGGTTTCCTGGTGCGCAGAAACCGAAGTAGAAGTAGTCACCTGCTATTTATTGTCGACAGAAAACCTACAGCGAGCCCCGGAAGAACTGAACCTACTTTTTGACATCATTACCGATGTCGTCGTTCAGCTTTCGCAAGGGGAACCGAATTGCCAGGTGCGTTTGGTTGGTCATCTGGATCTGCTTCCGGTTGAGGTGGCACAGCGTATGGAAAATGCCGCGGCGACTACCAGGGACAACACGGGAGTTATCGTCAATGTTGCGGTGGGCTACGGCGGCCGACAAGAAATAGTGGACGCGGTACAAAAACTTATTCGCGCGGAAGCAAGGAAAGGCTTGGCCGCAGACGAGATTGCCGATGCCGTAACGGCAGATTCTATTTCGCATCACTTGTATACCAAAGGCTTACCGGACCCAGATTTAGTGATCCGAACTTCGGGCGAGCAGCGCTTATCTGGGTTCTTGCTGTGGCAGGCTGCCTATTCGGAAATCTGGTTTACCGATACTTATTGGCCGGCGTTCCGCAAGATTGATTTCCTCCGGGCGTTGCGAGAATTTTCGCAACGCTCACGACGATTCGGCAAATAACCGCGGCGTATTCCTTTGCATCTGCCCTGGTCTGCAGGCAAGTTCCCGTTGGGGGAGCCACTAGGATTACAACTTGCGGAGCCGAATTTTTTCCACGAGGTGGTCGTGGTTTTTCCGAAGTACTAGCGAGGCCCGCACGCGCGTTGGCAAGATATTTTCTACCAGGTTGGGTAAGTTAATGGACTGCCAGATCTCGCGCGCTTCAGCGCGGGCTGCGGTTTCTTCCAAATCCGCGAAATGAGCGAAGTGAGCGCCGGGTTCCCGGAATGCAGTGCGTCGAAGCTTCAAGAAACGCTCGATATACCAGTTTTCGATGTCGTCGATATGAGCGTCGACGTAGACGGAAAAATCCACGAGATCCGAGACCATGAGCGTGCGGCCGGTCTGTAAAACGTTCAGGCCTTCGATGATCAAGATATCTGGTTGCCGAATACGCTGGACCTCACCAGGCAAAATGTCGTAAGCAGTATGGGAGTACACCGGTGCATGGGCCTCGGGTGCACCTGATTTCACCTCGGTAACGAACCGCAATAACGCCCGTTGGTCGTAAGATTCGGGGAATCCTTTGCGCTTCATTAATCCACGCTTTTTCAACTCTGCCGTGGGCAGTAAAAAACCGTCGGTAGGCACGAGATCAACACGCTGGTGTTTATCCCATTTTTGCAACAGCACCTGCAGCAGACGGGCAGTGGTGGACTTGCCGACGGCTACTGATCCCGCGACCGCGATAATGAATGGCACCTTTTGCGGCGGGTGCCCTAAGAACTGTTGAGCGGCGTCGTTAACTCTGCGGTGAGCTTCGATCTGTAAGTGCAGTAAACGAGCCAGCGGTAGGTAGACGTCGGCTACCTCTTCGAGGTCGATATTTTCCCCGATACCGGCGAGCTCGGCAACCTCGTGTTCCGTTAACAACTGCGGGACAGATTTACGCAGGTTGCGCCAGTGTTCTCGGGAAAAATCCAGGTAAGGGCTGGTGGTCATAGTAGGTATTGTCTCATTACCGCTTGGTGTTATTGTTATAAGCATCATAATCGCCACCTGCGTGCAGAAAGGCCCGCTTTGATGTTTGAATCCCCGCTGTCTGAGTTTGACCCAGAGGTAGCTGCTGCGATCGACGGAGAAATCTCCCGTCAACGTGGAACCTTGGAAATGATTGCCTCGGAAAACTTCGTGCCACGCGCGGTGTTGCAGGCACAAGGTTCGGTACTGACTAACAAATATGCCGAGGGCTACCCCGGCCGTCGCTATTACGGCGGTTGCGAGCATGTCGACGTCATTGAAGACCTCGCTCGACAGCGTGCCAAGGACCTATTTGGTGCAGAATTCGCCAACGTGCAGCCGCACTCGGGTGCACAGGCGAACGCCGCGGTATTGGCATCGCTGATCAAACCAGGCGACAAGATCATGGGATTGTCCCTGGCACACGGTGGGCACTTGACCCACGGCATGAAGCTAAATTTCTCCGGCAAGCTGTATGAGGTTGCTGCATACGAGGTGGACCCGGAAACCCATCGCATTGATATGGACAAGGTCCGCGAGCAGGCTTTGGCAGAAAAGCCACAGGTGATCATCGCTGGGTGGTCGGCGTATTCGCGTCGTTTGGATTTCGAAGCCTTCCGTTCCATCGCTGATGAGGTTGGCGCTTATTTGTGGACTGATATGGCGCACTTCGCTGGTTTGGTGGCTGCTGATCTGTACCCATCGCCAGTTCCACACTCCGATATTGTTTCTTCCACCGTGCATAAGACCTTGGGCGGCCCACGTTCTGGTCTGATTTTGGCAAAGCAGGATTATGCTAAACAGATCAACTCTGCTGTATTCCCAGGCCAGCAGGGTGGTCCGTTGATGCATGCGGTGGCTGCGAAGGCAGTGTCTTTCAAGGCTGCTGCTACTGAGGAATTCCGGGAGCGCCAGCAGCGCACTATCGACGGTGCGCGTATCTTGGCAGAGCGCTTGACTGCACAAGATTGCCAGGACTCTGGCATCTCCGTGCTCACTGGTGGCACCGATACCCACTTGGTTTTGGCGGATCTGCGGAACTCGGAACTAGACGGTCAGCAGGCGGAAGACCGCCTGCACGAGGTAGGAATCACCGTTAACCGCAATGCGGTGCCGAACGATCCGCGTCCACCAATGGTGACTTCTGGTTTGCGCATCGGTGCTTCGGCGCTGGCCACCCGTGGTTTCGACGAGAAGGCGTTTGAGGAAACCGCCGACGTTATTGCACAGGCTTTGCTGGGCAAAGATGTGGCACAGCTGCGTGGCCGCGTTGAGAAGCTCACCCAGGACTTCCCACTGTATGAGGGCCTGGAAGACTGGAAGATGGTTTAGGTAATTGAAAGTAGTCCTGGTTGATAACCACGACTCATTTACCAATAACCTGGCTAGCTATGTGCGCATGGCTGGCCAGGAGGTTGTCGTTGTTGCCAATGATGCTGATCTTGGTGGCATAGATTTCGCCACTTTTATGCGTCAGGGTGGCTTTGGTGCGGTGATTATTTCGCCGGGGCCGGGCACGCCGGAGAATCCGTCGGATCTGGGGCATTCGGCGGCCGCGTTGCACGTTGGGCTGCCGGTGCTGGGGGTTTGTTTAGGCCAACAAGCTATGGCCTGGGCAGAAGGTGGCTCGGTGGTACGTGCACCCGAGCCATTTCATGGTCGCCGGAGTCAGATTACGCACGACGGTACCGGGTTGTTTTCCGGTATTAACCAGGATTATCAGGCGGTGCGGTATCACTCGCTCGTGGTTGCTGATGACGCCAACAACCCCGTACCGGAATGTTTCCGGGTTACCGCTCGCACCGCGGATGCGGATAACTTGGTGATGGGCTTAGCACATAAGCACAAACCGTGGTGGGGTGTGCAGTTTCACCCAGAATCCATAGCCGATGCGCAGGGCATGGGAATTGTGCGCAATTT
>ERZ1023415.98-NODE-98-length-16794-cov-20.362985_pt1 | contig 16794 bp, 14 predicted proteins | sample MGYA00380510_ERZ1023415 | MGnify/ENA primary metagenome ERZ1023415 (study PRJEB33173, sample SAMEA4830299) | metagenome | study: EMG produced TPA metagenomics assembly of the PRJEB25223 data set...
AATCTTGCTGACCTCAACGCCGAGTGGCTAGTCGTCGGCTTGGGTAATCCGGGGCAAAAATATGCGGCCACACGTCACAACGTGGGCTATATGGTGGTCGACGATCTGCTGGCCGAACACGGCGAGACCTTGCAACCTATTAAGGATGTGCAGGCTTTCGGCACCATCATTGAATGTGGCGAAAAATCCGCTCTGGTACTACGCACCGCAAGCTTTATGAATAATTCTGGCCCGGCGATTGCCGAAGTTGCTCAACAACTGGGCATCCCCGCCGAGCGAGTGTTGCTTATTCACGATGAATTAGACCTGAAAGAGCACAAAATCCGCCTCAAACAAGGCGGAAATGAAGCCGGACATAACGGCTTAAAATCGACGACTGAGCACCTAGGCACCCGCGATTATCCCCGCGTACGTATGGGGGTGGGCCACCCTGGGAAAGGAAACGACATCATTGCCTGGGTTCTGGGCCCAGTACCAGCAGGGGCTGGTTTTGATGAGTTTATTGCCACCGGCGCCGAGGCTGCCCGACTGATCGTGGCCGAAGGGCTAGGTGCCGCGCAAAACGAGATTCATTCTCGCTAATTAGCTGTTAGCGCCAGCCTTGGTGACCTGGTCGAGGATCTTGTCCAGGCCAGCTTTTTCCGCATCGGATGCGCGGAATTCACCGTTGGCATCTTCTGGGTATGCAGTGTTCAGGTCAATGTTGACGTCTCCGTCTGCCAGCTGCATAGCCAACATGCCGCTAACTACAGTGCGCCAGGTGTCGGTCGCACCTTTGCCGGCCTGTGAGTAACCGTAGCCGACGAAACCAATTGGCTTGCCCTGCCATTCTTGACCAAGCTGGTCGAAGGCATTTTTCATTGGGCCAGGTACAGTGCCGTTATATTCCGGGGTCACGAAAATATAGCCGTCGTACTGGGCGATTACTTTGGCCCACTGCTGGGTTTTAGGATCACCGTACTCGCCATTGGCCATGGCCGGGACGGTCTCCGCGGCCAAAAATGGCAGTTCATGATCCTGCAGGTCGATGATCTCGTAGTTATGACCGTCATTGCGGTGAGATGCATGCTCGTGCACCCAGTGGCCAATCGCTTCACCAGCGCGGCCTGCACGGATCGAACCAATAAAGACACCAATATTCACGATTGCCTCCTAGAAATAATGAAGTTGATACAACAACAATAAAACGACCCTAGTTGACCTGTCAACAACAAATTCTTAGTATCCGTGAAACCCGATCCACCTCGGCACGCACAGCACCGAACCATTAGACTGTTCAACCATGACCACTGCTGTTTCCTCCCCTGCCCACGAGGCCTCGCGCCGCCGCACCTTTGCTGTGATCGCCCACCCCGACGCGGGTAAATCAACCCTGACCGAGGCGCTGGCGCTGCATGCACACATCATCACCGAAGCTGGCGCGGTACACGGCAAAGGAAACCGCAAAGCCACCGTGTCTGACTGGATGGACATGGAAAAAGACCGCGGCATTTCCGTGGCCTCTTCCGCGCTGCAGTTCAACTATTCCCCGGAAGGCCACGACGGCGAACCGTACGTAATCAACCTGGTCGATACCCCTGGACACGCGGATTTTTCGGAGGACACCTACCGCGTTCTCACCGCCGTCGACGCCGCAGTCATGCTCATCGACGCTGCCAAGGGCCTAGAGCCGCAAACGCTGAAACTGTTCCGCGTGTGTAAAGCTCGCGGTTTGCCGATTATCACAGTGATCAACAAATGGGACCGGGTAGGCCGCGAGCCATTGGAGCTTGTCGACGAAATCGTCAACGAAATCCAGCTTCAACCCACACCGCTATACTGGCCGGTTGGTGAAGCCGGTGACTTCCGCGGCCTGGCCCATATTAACGACGACGGTGAAGCGGACAATTACATCCACTTCACCCGGACTGCTGGTGGTTCCACGATCGCCCCCGAAGAGCATTACTCACCGCAGCAAGCCAGCGACAAAGAAGCCGAGGCTTGGGAGACAGCAGTCGAAGAAGCTGAGCTTTTGGCTGCCGATGGCGCGCTACACGATCAAGATTTATTCGAACAGTGTGTGACCTCGCCGTTGATTTTCGCCTCCGCGATGTTGAACTTTGGCGTACACCAAATCCTGGACACGTTGTGCGCAATCGCCCCAGAACCAAGTAGCCGCGAGTGCGACCCCAAGGTAGTGGAAAAGGCCACCGGGGCCATCGCCGAAACCCGCGAGGTGGCCGACGATTTCGCCGGAGTGGTATTCAAAGTGCAAGCCGGCATGGACCGCAACCACCGCGACACCCTAGCCTTTATGCGCGTGGTCTCCGGCGTCTTCGAACGCGGCATGCAGGTCACGCACGCGCAATCCGGGCGCAGCTTTTCGACGAAATATGCGCTGACCGTTTTCGGCCGCACCCGCGATACCGTCGAAGCCGCCTACCCTGGCGATATCGTCGGATTGGTCAACGCGGGATCGCTGGCCCCTGGCGATACCATTTATTCGGGCAAGAAGATCCAGTTCCGCCCGATGCCACAGTTCGCTCCGGAAAGTTTCCAGACTCTACGAGCAAAATCGCTGGGCAAATACAAGCAATTCCGCAAAGGGCTGGAGCAACTGGATGCCGAAGGCGTCGTGCAGATCCTGCGCAACGAACTGCGCGGCGACGCTGCCCCAGTGATGGCAGCCGTGGGCCCGATGCAATTCGAAGTCATGCAAGCGCGCATGGAAGTCGAATACAACGTGGAAACCGTCGTCGAACCCGTGCCCTATTCGGTAGCACGACGCACCGACGCGGCCTCAGCCGAAGAATTAGGCCGCCAACGCGGAGTGGAAATTTTCACTCGGACTGACGGCGAATTGATCGCACTGTTCGGCGATAAATGGAAGCTCGCGTTCATACAAAAAGAACACCCAGAGCTGACCATGGAACCATTGGTGGCGGATTAAGCGCGAGTTTATGATTACTCGAGCTTTGCTGCCAACGGCAACACCACTGGTAGCCCCGTGGGTTCATCCTGGTAAATCTTTGATTCCAAACTGAAGGTATCCAACAATAATTGTTCATTGAAGGTATCTTCCGTTCGGCCATGCGAGACGATCACGCCATCCCGCATAGCCACTAAATAATCTGAATAACGCGCTGCCAACGCTAAATCATGCAGCACCACTACGACCGTTCGGTGATCCGCTGGCAGGCTGCGCAACAGCTCCATAATCTCCAATTGGTGTATGAGATCAAGGTGGTTTGTGGGTTCATCCAATAACAAAATATCTGCTTCTTGCGCTAGCGACATCGCAATCCAGACGCGCTGCCGCTGTCCACCTGACAAATTAGTCACCGGCTCATCAGCAAGTTTTTCCAGCCGCATTGTGCGCAATGCTTCTCGAATAACCTGTGCATCGTGTTCGGTATTAGCACCCCACCATTTTTGATGCGGAAATCTGCCCCGGCTCACTAATTTTTTCACTGTAATACCGACAGGGGCTTGCGGGTTCTGCGGCAAAATACTGACCGTACGCGCAATGGCCTTGGTATTTATCGATCGCAAAGAACGTCCATCCAAATATACGCCGCCCTCTTTTGGCTCCAAGATTCTCCCCAAAGCCTTGACCAACGTAGATTTTCCGCAGCCATTAGGCCCAATTACTGCTGTAACAGCATTATCGACGATAGCTAAATCCACCCCGTCCAATACCTTATCGTCGCCGTATCCAGCGCTTAATTCTTTAACCTCCAAACGCGATCCCACGATGCTATTCTCCTGTTCTGGTACTAGAAATTACGAGGTAAACTAATAACGGAGCCCCCAATGCAGCAGTTACTACCCCCACTGGCAGCGACTGCTCAAACAAAGCCCGCCCAATCCAATCGGCCCAGACAACCAAGCACCCGCCAAATAATATTGACCCAGATAACGGTGGAATAATGCTGCGATAAAGCCTCTGCGCTAACTGCGGAGCACCAAGGGCCACAAAGGCTATGGGGCCTACCGCGGCGGTCGCTGTTGCAGAAAGAATCACGCAGACCAGAAGCAATATCAATCGGGTGCGGTTGATAGACACGCCCAAACCAATGGCAGTCTCATTCCCTAGGGATAACGCAATTAATGAACGATAAGTTGCGAGAACAGCCACTGTAGAAACGACGAGTGCCACCAAGGAAGGATAGACATTAGCCATCGTGACCGCATTCAACGAACCGGTCAACCACACGATAGCCCGCCCTGCATCCACAATAGAAGCTTTGAGCAAGAGCCAGGATGTTAGCGCGCCAAACATAGCTTGCATACCCACTCCAATGAGCAAAACCCGGATGACAGATTCGTTCCGCGTTAAAATCCACAATAGAATCGTTGCCAGCAAAGAGCCGGCTAAGGCCGCCACCGGCAACCCGACTTCTGCCCACTTACCGGAAATGCCACCATAGTCACCAGTGAGCACGATTAAAGCAACTGCCCCAGTTCCAGCTCCAGTGACGATACCCAGCACATCAGGACTTGCCAGCGGGTTGCGCGACATCGATTGCAGCACCATCCCAGCCAGCCCGAGAGCAGCTCCGACTACAACGGCTACTGCTGCGCGTGGGAAACGGAGCTCACGAACTACAAAACTCGTGTGCGAATCCCCACCTCCGCCAAGGGCTTGAATAACTGTCATCAACGAAAAATATTCTTCTCCCACCGCGATAGAAACAACTATTCCGGCAAGCAGTGCCACCGCTAACCCAGTCGTTGACCAAAAGGGCCGAAGATTACCTTTGCGAGCTTGGAGTGCAATCATGTCCTCACCCCTGATCTCTTAATCTGCATAATGAAATAAGGGGCCCCAATAAGCGCCAAAACTATGCCGGCTGGCACTTCTGCCGGCTGAGCAATAAGGCGGCCCACGATGTCACCGAACAACACAACGCACATGCCCAACAAACCAGCCAGCGCCACGTTCCACCGCCAATCTGCTTGCCCAGCCAAGGCAGCTAAATGGGCGCACATCAGCCCTACGAATGCAATGGGGCCTGCCGCAGCAACCGCAACGGTTGTCAATATGGCCACAGCTAAAAAACCAAACAACTGGATTCTTCGTACGTTTTCGCCCATGCTGACAGCGATTTCATCACCCAGCGCCAGTATGTTCAGCTTAATCGCAGTGTAGAGCGCTATTGCTAAACCTAATACGAGTAGCAAAAGCAATGGCAAGAATATTGCAGTAGGACGTCCTGCCAATGAACCTACAGTCCATAAGCGATAGGTGCCCAAAGACTGCTGATCGTAAATAATCAGAGCACTAGAAATAGCCATGAACCCTGCTTGCACTGCTACTCCACCCAAGATAAGGGTCAGCCCGGACATGCCCGTTCCTATTCTTTGGCCAATAGCGACCAGAGTCACTGCTGCAACGAAGGAACCGAGTAGTCCAAACCACACGGTTGATGTGATGGTGGAAACGTGCAGCAAAAAAGTTGCCCCGGTTATTCCAAGTCCTGCACCAGCACCAATTCCTAAGAGCACAGGATCAGCAACCGGGTTTCGCGTCAGCCCCTGCAACAAGCTTCCAGCAATTCCTAGGGCCATCCCAACTATGAGGCCAATCAGTGTGCGCGGAGCACGTAAATCCCAGACTATTAACGCCGCTTCTGTATCATTACCTGGGGTAGCCTGTAGTAACGCAGATAATGATAATGGCTTTGCACCAAAAATTAGACTGCCGATGCACAGCAATAAAACCGCACATAGTAGCAACATACACACGACTGCCGTGGGAATTTTCCTAGAATTTTTTCTAGTGTTATTTTTCGATACAGTTAATTTCATCAAACACTCTTTACTGTATTTTCATTATTAATTCGCGGTGCCCACAAAGACACTGCAGCCAACAACACAGTCGCAACTGCAATTAGCATATAAGGACTGTGAGATTCACTCACCGCCCCGCCGATTGCACTCGCTACTGCTCCGGAAGCTGTCGTAAAACTTGCTTGCCAGCCAAAAGCACGAGCACGCGCAGCCCCCGCCAACACAGCTAAGGACGAATACAGCCTGGCCAGGCATGGAGTGATAAATCCCCCATGAACCAATAAAACAGTACCTAATAGCAGCAAGCCTTGAGAATTGGCCTGAAAAATATACATCATAACCGTCAATACAGCAGTCAAGAATACTACTGCTAAAAATGGGATTATTAGACTGTAAGTCTGCTCTTTACTACCCGATATAATCCCGCCTACCATCGAACCGACCGCCCATATAGCAATAAGTATTGCCCCTAAAGCACTCTCTCCAGAATTTCCTGACCAAAAAAGTAGAGACAAATCGATCAACGTAAACGAAGCCACCAAAACCGCCACGCTCACAATTATTCGCCACGCAGCTGAGCTGAGCCGTCCCCGTGACTGATTCGCAGCACTGCTCGAAGGGGGATGGTCTATCCCGAAGTATTTACATGAACGAGCCAGACCAAGTCCACCAATTATAGCTATTGCCCCAGATACCTGCATCGCAATCGAAGGAGAAAAAACGGCTACGACGAATGCCACCAAAGCAGGACCACAAATTAGCACCAGTTCGTTAATAACAGATTGTAACGCATAAACTCTATTCCACTCTGTATCTGCAGTGGCCTGTGCAAGTTTTGCACGAGAAACTTGAGTCGATGGTGGGCACATCAGCCCAACGAGAAAAACCAAGAGATAACCGGAAAACAATGATTCCGACAACACAAGAGGCAGCCCGATTAGCCCAATACCATAGGCAATACTAGTGACCTTTAGTACAACAGATGTTCGATGGTTATCTACATAACGCCCTCTAATGGGTCCGGTTATCCCCTGTCCTAAAACCAATCCTGAAGCAATAATCCCGGCTTTTGCAGCGGAATCTGTACGCTCCAGCAATAAAAGCACTATCGCGATACTAGTCGCAGACAAATGCAGACGCGCAGGAATTGACCATAGCAAGATGCTCCGAATCGACGGAACAGTCAGCAACTCACAAATCTTGTTTTGCTTAAGGATCACGCACGCAACCGTTCTCGTTGTACATCAACAGACGTTACTGCTGAGCCATGAGCTTCCAGCTCGGCTTTACACAATGCTGAAATAAGTCCATGCATTTCTGCCCCGATTATTTGCCGTGTTTCCTCGCTATCCTGCCAAAGCTCTAATGCTTGATCTAAATTGTCGGGTAATTTGTCCAAAGGCTCTGGGTTAATTTCACACTGCTCTCGGATACCTTCCAAACCACACCGCACAAGCACTCCAATTAGCAGATGTAACTGGGCATCGGAGCCTGAGAGACGAAACTCAACCCGCGGAATATCACCAGGCAAAATCCGTAATCCATCTATTCTGGAATCAATACCAACCCTAAGTGGATTATCGACAAACTGTCCTGAATTAAACCTCACCCAGCCATTTCGAGTAGGCACCACCACAGACATAATTTGCGGTAGATAACGCTGTATTCCAGCAGTAAAGTGCTGAAGATTCTGCATCAAATCCATATCGCCCTCGCTATCTTTAAGCAATGGATTCAAAGAAATATGCACATGCGCAGAATTACCCCATCCGGTACGCGGTGCCGGTAAATAACAGGCCTCTAATTTCCGATTCACAGCATGCTGACGCACAAAGTGCTGCAAGAGCATCGCGTCATCGCATGCTGCTAAGGCGTTGCGGTGGGCTAATACGATTTCTATTTGCCCCGGATGGCATTCTGCTCGGTACGTCTCCACTTCTAAACCAATGTTGCTTAAACTCGAGGTTAAACTTCCCAGAAAATCTAAGGCAGCATGCGCCGAAAACAACGAGTAGTCTAGACCATGTTTTGTCAAAGGTTCTCCGGACTCCTGCAATAGGACGCATTCGTGTTCGATTCCTATTGAAGGGACAAAACCGAATGTTTCTAATTCCGCTAAAGAATCCCGGAGAAATTTCCGTGGAGACAATCGGTGTTCCGAATCTCCGAAAACCCACGCCAAGTCATCGTCAAACGGATCAGCGATCAGCGTTGACCAATCTGGCTTGACGCAGACATCGCCATATGAATCATCACAATCGAAGCCGTTTCCTTGCAACATGTTTTTGTCCAGATCCCACGTGAAAACATAGGAACAAAATCCATGCGCCAGTGAGTCCAAGTTTTGGGTTCCATAGATTCCAGAAAGATCCTGGCATATCAAACGGCTATGATGATCTGGCACAACTAGTCTTAAACGTTTCCAGTCAGGATGCTTCTTCAGTACTTCGCGTGCACGTATCTCACGCTCATCCAAAGAGGCCGGACCTAATAAGCGTGTGTTTACCATCGGTGCCCCTCTGAGTCAGGACCTAACAAGGGATTAGGCACTACTCCGTACCTCACATCGAATTCTTCATCTCTGTCCACACGGTTGAATCCTTCTCCCGACAACTGCTCACGGTTTAAGCAGACCCGTTCCAGGTTTTCCACATAGAAGCATTCACTGCCAACGATTGAGGTAGCAGCTGGGTTTTGTTCAAAAAATTCCTCGAAATTTTTTCGGATAATGTCCCACATCGTGGTACGTTCCAAGTCCAGCTGATCCCATGCAATTTCTGCTAAGAATCTGATTTGACCCGAAAATATTGAGGAGAAAAACGCCTGTGCCATCAGCGATGCGTCCCATGCAAGCAGATTTTTCCGCACAGTTTTTGGCAATTTATCATGACTTGCAAAGGACTTTCCGTCTAATGGCTGTACTAAGTCTGCCCCTTGTGCAAAATCCTTAATCAAAACTCTCTGGGGACGATATTGTTCGTCAACCACGAGTATTAAGTTTTGGGAATGAGGACAAAACGCCACACCATGATAGTAAAACCAACGCAGATTTGGCTGCAAAATTAGGCGCCACAAACGCGAAAACCATTCCACGGGAGTAAGCCCCGAAGCACGTACCATATAGGCGACTACTGACCCTCCTCTGCTTTCGTAAGGCAGTGTCGCCAAAGAAACGGCTTTCTCACCGTGTTCCAGGAACGATGTTAGTGGTGCTCGCCATAGCGCCCCCAAAGACTCTTGATACCAATAGGGCAACGATCTTAACTGCGAGAATTTCGGGTGTCGTACTGAAACCGAGGCAACCTCATATAATAGGTCGAAGCGGAAATCAGTCGATAGCACATCATCGCTTTCGTGGATTTGTCGCAGCCAATCATTCAGCAATGGGGCATCTTTCGTGGCTGTTCTATCCAGCCCCCTATAGACGAGAGTATTTCGCACGGAACAGGCAGTTTTCACATCCGCTTTTGCTGAGGAAGTCCGATTATATAAGGTGCGAATTGTCTGCTGCGGAGCATACAGGTCCTCGCCTTCTCCTAGGTCGATAATATCGCCATTAACCAGTTGTTCTACATACCAAACAGCGATGATATTCTGCCACTGCCAGGGGTGCACAGGAACCAAAATATAGTCGGAAGCAACACGCTCCTCAGACTGAGCGCAGCGCGCAGAAATTTTCTGACGGAACTTTTGGTGTTGGACGGGGCCCAGTTCCTTCTCATAAAAATTGCACGCGCTCAAACCATCCATATTGCCAAATTCAGCAATGGTCTTGTGTACACCGATCCATCGAAGTGGAAACGAATTTTGAGTTTCTGGAGAATAACGGAGCATATCCTCGAAAGAAAAGCCGACGCGGCCTTTATTGATAATAATTCGAGGATGACCCGGAAGATGCTTTTCCATCACATTGTAGTCAAGTTCTAAAGCCTTCTCTACGCTGGGTTTCCGTTCGAGACGCATAGCTTCATAGTGTCTCGTATCAATTAGCTCCCGCAATAATTCGCCGAGCCGCACTCCTTCTAAAGCTAATATTTCTTGCGCGTTTATTATCAGTTCGGTTGGGTCCTCAACCTTTAGCAGGCATTTATCTTCTGTATCGGTATCAAAACAGATAATAGATGCTTCGTCGACCACCCAGGTACCTAAAACTCCTTCGCGAGCCCAAAATACATACCGATACCTACCAATCAGCACCTGCCAGGGCGCCATACCCTTATATTTCGTCGGAGGCTCCGGTTGAGAAGGGTGCTGTGCTACAGGCTCTGGAGAAATTATCTGTTCATAAGACAATTCAGACAGAATTTTTTGGCACAACAGTTTTCCAGCTTGAACCCACGCATTATACGAGAAAGTCTGAGTATCCACAGTGCAATCTTTCTTTCTTTCAGTCAGTCATTCATCAGAATTTGGTGTATGAAGTTCTCGATGGAAGATCATAAAACTGATATCCAAGTGCAGTATTTATGATCACAGCGCTTCGCCATGCAGCTAAACCCAGATCTGGAGTGCCAACTCCATGAGTTGCGAGCTCGACGTTTTGTACATAAACATCACCCGAAATCGAATTTCCATTCGCGGATACCTGCAACCGCTGATCCAGGTCCACGGCTGCTACACCATTGTTTTTCTCAAAAGTCACATTCTTAAATAGACTTTCCCAGTCACGTGGTCGGTACCCTGTTGCACAGATCAGGCCATCTGTTTCTACCGATTCCCTCCGATCTTTTAAAGTATGTTGGAACGTTAACCACAACTTTTCGCCTTTGATTTCTACACTGTCCAGTTCCATGTTGGGCTGCAAGACAGGCATTTCAGCTCCATATCTGTCTCTGCGATACAGCTCGTCATGAATATCAGAAATCGTGTCCGCACTGATTCCCTTATACAGTTGCCATTGTTTTTGAATAAGCTCTTCCCGCGTCTCAAATTTTAATGCGTGGAAAAACTTCGTATAGTCTGGCGTGAAATGCTGCAACCCAAGTTTTGAGTACTCCATAGGCGCGAATGCACTACTACGGGTGAACCAGCTGATGTTCTGTCGCTGTATACGGTTACGCTGCAACAAATCAAGCACAATCTCCGCACCGGATTGTCCGGATCCGAGAACTGTTACGCTGCCCAAGCGGCTGATTGAGTCTAGGTTATCTAAATACTGGCCGCTATGAATAACCTGTGCAGATAAGCCATCTCTCAAAAATGACTGAACCGGAGATGGCAACGCAGCTTGAGTTCCAATACCCAAAGAAATATTTCTAGCAAAATATTCTTCTCCGCCACTTGTACATACTTGAAAGCTATTATGGCTCTCAATCCAGGTAATACTTAACACCCTAGTGTTGAACAAGCAATTCTTCAGAGAAGTGCTCAGCCATTGCAGGTAATCGTTATACTCTTCTCGTTCAATATGCCATTGTTCCCTGAAATAGAAAGGGAACAGACGATGTCTTTCTTTGAGATATGCCAAAAACGACCACTTCGAACGTGGCTCCACTAGGCTAACGGCGTCTGCCAAAAAAGGAACTTGCAGCTTAGCATCCTCGAACATCAACCCAGGGTGCCAATCGAACCTATTGTTTTCATCTAGGAAGATACAGTCCAGTTCCGTGTCATCCGCCAACGCTGCCAATGATAAATTAAATGGCCCTATCCCGACTCCCAAGATATCGTATATGTTTTGCGTTGCGTTCTTCGCAGACAACTGTTCACTGCCCATTTGCTAGCTCCTTTGTCTCAGTTTCGATATCATCAAAAATTTTCTCGATGTCCTTTCTTTCTAATAATGGGTTCAATAAAGTGATCTTCCACCACAAAGCGTTACTTTCCTCGTCACACGATACGAGCGCTCTACCCAGCAATGCTTTTCCAGATTCCATAAGTGAACGACGAATTTTAGCAACAATTACAGACTTATCTCGCCCTACCCACAGCTTATTGCTGGGTCGAAATAGTAACGTCGAGATTCCATTTTGTGGTCTAAGCACTTCGAATCTCTCATCCGTGCTAAGACTTTCCTCCACTTCATCCGACAATTTAATACAGGCATCAATTCCCCGTGCTAAACCTTCTTTTCCCAAGCTAAGCAAAGATACCAGCATCCTCACGGCATCAGCTCTTCGGGAAGTTTTTATCGATCTTCCCAACAAGTCTGGGATACCAGCATCCGTGTCATCAGTAGCGTTCAGGTAGTGGGCAACAAAAGATAAAGCTTTAGTATCTGAACTATTTTTAATTGACAGGGTACCTGAGGCGATTGGTTGCCAGCCAAACTTATGGAAATCCATGGATACCGTATCCGCCAACTGTATCCCAGAGATTTTATGTCTATTGACGTCACTGAAAGCAAGCAATCCACCATATGCACCATCAACGTGCAACCTAGATCCTGTTTCTTGGCATAGCAACGCAAGTTCTTCAATCGGATCTATCTCCCCAGCATCAGTAGTTCCAGCAGTCGCTACTACGAGCTTGGGCCCCTGATATTTTTTCAAGCATTCCTTTACTAAGGATGAGGTTAATCTGCCCGACACTGTATTGACAACGACAGGCTCTGTTAGCCCCAGCAACCAAGCTGAACGCTGAATACTGTGATGGCAATTGTCCCCACAGATAACCTGTACATCATTCCCTAGCATTTCTCGTGCTAGCAACAGCGCTACCAGATTCGACTCAGTACCTCCCCCAGTTATCAGGGTGTCAGATTTGGTGCAGCCGTAGACTGTTCGCGAAATATAGCGAGATACCACCGCTTCTAATTCAGAAGCTATTGGTGCTTGGTCCCAAGAATCCATCGATTGATTCATCGAACTGATAACCAAGTCCATAGCTGCGGCGACTGCGAGAGGCGAAGCATGCAGATGCGCCACCGTACGTTTATTGAACGGAACCACACTATTTCGTACCAACAGCGGAACAATTTGCTGAAGTGCTTGTGCTGCCCCCACACCGTTACAAGGCAACTCATCCGGCACGACGCTTCGTACTTTCTCACGTATAACCAGGGGATCCAGTTGTGCGAGAGCGTCAAAGCGCTGACTGTTCGCGGACATCAGTTCAACGATCAATGGAACCAGCTGCGATACTTCTTCACTAGAGGCGAAAGCGAAATCTGTTTTTGCTGTCTGCTCAATCATTCAATGATTCCCCAATAATCTTGACAAGTTTATCCACCACTATTTGGACTTCGCTATCACCAATATTGAGTGGTGGCAGCAAACGGATCACAGTATCGTTTCTGCCGCCTCGTTCTACAATCAACTTCCGGTTAAAACATTCTTGCTGAATTTTCTGGGCCAGCTCTTTCCCGGCTGTTTCAATACCAATCATTAATCCACGACCACGTACGTCTACGACTCCCGCGCAGTCACGAATGTTATTTAGCCCTTCCAAAATCGCTTTTGACTGGCGTTGGACGTTGCCAAGCAATTCGCCTGCTTTCAGCTCTACCAGAACTTCCCGTCCAGCAACCATCGCCAGTGTGTTGCCTCGAAATGTTCCGGTGTGTGCTCCTGGTGCCCAGGCATCCAATTCTTGTTTATATGCGATAACAGCTAACGGCAACCCACCACCAATAGCCTTAGAAGCTACGAGAATGTCGGGTTCTACTGAAGCATGCTCACAAGCCCAAATCTTGCCGCTACGGCCGACACCACATTGAACTTCGTCGAAAATAAGCAGAATCCCAAACTCTGAAGCAAGTTCACGGATAGCTCTCAACGAATCATCCGAAACTACATTCACGCCACCTTCGCCTTGAATCGGCTCAAGTATAATCGCAGCCGGTACGCCAACGCCACTGTGGCTATCTTCCAGGTAAGACCTCATCAATGCCACTGCATCGAATGATTGCCCTTCTGCAGATTGATTCGGAAACGGAAATCGTGTCACCGGCTGATATTCATACGCTGGCCCCAGCCTCATGCCTGGCGAAGCTGATACACCAGAAGCACCCAACGTCATACCATGATAGGCACCGGTGAAAGCAAATATTCCCTTTCGTCCGGTAGCCTGCTGCGCAAGTTTAAGCGCAGCTTCTACTGCATCTGTTCCTGCTGGACTACAAAAGTGCAATTTTGCTCGATTCTTTAGAGAACCCGGCAACACCCCTCGGTAAAGTTCAATAAACCTACGTTTTTCCGGAGTCATAAAATCCAGACCATGCAAAAGCGTCCCTGAATGCAATGCACCCTCTACCGCCTGATTAATTGATGCATGGTTATGTCCCAAGGCTAGAGTGCCTGCCCCTGCCAAACAATCAAGATATTTCTCCCCTGTTGCACTTTCTATCCAAGCCCCAGAAGCTGCCACAGGTGCCATTGGGAAACTACGCGGATAAGACCTAGCACTAGATTCCACAGCATCCTGAAAACTCAAAGCATCAGGCTCCGAAAGTGTTAGCTTTTCGCTCATGCTGTTCCTCTTCTCATGGTGCGATTCCCGTTCTATACGAAGTCTCGGCAATCGTTATATTCCTACAGATGCAAAAGACCCAAAGGGCCACTCTAGATAGAAAGATCTAGGGTGCATCAACCCTTTGTTGCATTCCCACTTTCATGACGATAACATAACTTTGTCATTGAGGCTAGCCTCAATATACAAGCCTAACCTTTCAAGCTTTTTCGGTTCTATCACCAGGAGAAAATTATGCGCAAACTCCGCATTTCCACGGCCGTCATTGCATCGACGCTGAGCATAAGCTTGCTTGCCGCCTGTTCATCTTCGGCAGAAGATTCCGCTGCAGAAAACACTGCGTCATCCACAACCGCATCCAGCACCACGGATACCGCAACCAGCGATACTCGCACGATTGAACACGCAATGGGCACCACCGAGCTCAGCGAACCAATCAAAACTGTGGTGGCGCTCGATCGCGGCCTGCTGGACCCAGCCATCGCATTATGCCTTGACGTTGTGGGATTCACCGAAATTGCTGGCTCTGATGGTATCCCGGAATACTTTGGTGAAGACGGCAAAAAGTGTGCCGCTGATGCTGTTTCTGTCGGTAGTCTAAGTGAACCTTCAATAGAGCAGATCAGCTCCCTCAAACCAGACGCGATTTTGTCAGCGAAAGTCCGACACGAAGAAATCTACGATCAGCTAGATAAAGTTGCTCCGACTATCTTCACCGAAAAAACCGGCGAGCCATGGAAAGAAAACTTAAAACTAGTTGGTGAGGCTGTCGAAAAGAAAGACGAAGCAACCTCTCTGATCAAAGAATATGAAGATCGCGCTCAGCGCATCGGCGACCGCGTGCGTGAAAAGCTCGGGAAAAACCCGACGATCTCCGTGGTTCGCTTCCTAGACGAGCCTACCCGGCTGTATAAGAAAGACACCTATATCGGCGTGGTGATGAGTGACCTGGGATTCGAGACGAACGAAGCCGCCAGCGGTACTGGCTTTAATGAAGAAATCTCTGAAGAACAAATCAGCTTGATCGACGCTGACCACATTTTCATCACCACGTATGCAGATGATGAAGGAATCAGCGAGCGTACAAAAGAAGAATTTAAGCGCAACCCTCTGTGGGACCGTCTAGAAGGAGAAGTCAGCGAAGTTGAAGATGGCATCTGGATGAGTGCTGTTGGTCTCTACGGCGCTAATGCAGTCTTAGACGATATCGCCGAGACCTTTGGCGTGGACGCCGATTAACTCCCCCTGGATCGAGAACAATCGGAATAATAAATGAAGTGCTCCCCATTAGTTGGACTGAAAAATCAGTTTCTGACTAGTGGGGAGCACTTCATTTCCCGGGACTCATCTTGTTCCCAAAACCCGACTTCAACCTCGACCGGAGTGCGGCACCCCAAGCTTTGGTGGAGTCTGGATTCATTCCACCATGCCCCCACTTAAACGTTGCGGTCTCCACCTCGAGAACATCACCCCAGCTTCTGGTATGGATCAGCTCATTTTTGTAAGATCCGTTCACGTTTTCCGCCAGAGCATAGTTATAGGAATCGCCAACCGTTCCTGTGGAAGATTGGATCCCGAATTCAGAGACCTACTCGTTGTAGACAACGCTGACATACTGCGAACCGTGGTCCGAATGGTGTACCAAACCTGTTGTTTCCCTCGCACTCACAATCGCTTGGTTGAGAGCTTGCAGCGGTAAAACTTCGGTCCGCATGGAATCTGATAACGCCCACCCAACGATCCGCCTGGAGCAAACGTCGGTGACAAACGCGGCATACACAAAGCCATTGTTCGTGCGCACATAGGTAATGTCAGCCACCCACAACTTGTTCGGACCCGAAGCTGTGAACTCACGCCCCACCAAGTCCGGACGCATATCCACCGTTTTTGGCCTACAAGTGGTCACCGGTGATCGGCCTTTATTTTGCCTGAAACACCAGCCAGGCGCATCAGCCGGGCAGTGTGCTCACGACTAATATCGATTCCTTCACGGCGAAAGGCATGCCACATTTTTCGCACACCGTAGACACTGTAATTAGCTTGATGAATAGCACTAATACGCTCAACCGGAACAGTTATCGCGAAGGCGACGAGCACTTAGCCCACGGGCCTTGGACTGGCGTTATCCACGCGAGGTGATAAACCCGCCAACCCAGTTATTCTTCAACGTCTTGCAGATGAACTCGACTGAGAAAAGATCCCGATATTCATCGATGAACCGGATCGTAACTGAGGATTTGGGTCTGGTTCCGATGCGAAAAAAGCTGAAGCGGCCTTCAACAGTTCGTTGGTATCTCGTAGCTTGTGGTTTTCACGTCGCAGCCTGGAGATTTCGGCTTGCATATCCTCTGGCATGCGTTCGACAACACGTCCTTCACGTCGAACGGCTTGCGTCCATTGTCTTGCTGTGTGCCGAGACCCCTAGTTTCGGCGCCACAATCTTGCACGCTTGTTGCATTGAAAGATTCTCCGCCAAGATGCGATCTTCTACTAATCGGACAACTCAGTCCTTGGCATCCTGGTCAAATTTTTTGGGCATGGTCCAAATTTTTCCATCTACTCAGACAGAACAAAACCTTGGACACTCCATATTCACGGAAACTTGCAGGTTAT
>ERZ1023415.99-NODE-99-length-16374-cov-21.845763_pt1 | contig 16374 bp, 15 predicted proteins | sample MGYA00380510_ERZ1023415 | MGnify/ENA primary metagenome ERZ1023415 (study PRJEB33173, sample SAMEA4830299) | metagenome | study: EMG produced TPA metagenomics assembly of the PRJEB25223 data set...
GCAATAGCTGGATTTATCTTGCGCAGGCGTTAAGCTCTTTGCCACGGACAACTCTATATTTTCCCACGATAACAACCGTTCGGGAAAACGTTATCCAGACGTTATTTCGCCTTAAAGATCCGGCGAAGCACCCAGCCACCGGCCGCACCCAAGCCGGCACCGGCGCCTAGCAGGGTCCGGGTCGACGGGCGCTTTTTCACCTCGTGGCGCACTCGGATCACGGCTGGTTCAGGAACCGGAACCTCTTCCGTGGCACGAGCCTGCTTGGTGGTGGCGGTAAACGCAGAAACGTAGAGCACCACACGCCAGATCAGATACAACACGATCATCAAAGCGATGATTGGACCGAAGATTGCACCAGTTGGGCTACCAGTAGCCGAAGACAGGATCACGGTAAACAGCTGCTTGATTACCTCAAAAACGAGCGCGCCTAACAATGCTCCAATGAAACCAGCCTTCTTGGGCACCTTCTTACGCGGCAGGATAACCACCAGCCACCACATGACCAGGAAGTTGGCCAAAATACCAACGAGCAGTGCGGAAAAGAACAGGATGTAATTCAGCCCTGGCATCACGTCTTCTACATGAAGCCATTCCAAAACGGTAAAGACAATGCCAGACGAACCCACAGCAGTAATGCCGAAAGCAATGACGAATGCCAGGATCAAGCCAATCAGGCCCAGCAAATCATTGATCTTCTTGACGACGAAGTTGGCCCCATCGTTCGGATCCATATTCCACATCGCTGAAATACCAGCGCGCAGGTTGTGCATCCAGTTCAGACCAGTCCATAACGCGGTTAGGCCACCAATACCGGCGACCGCACCGCGGCGTTCGACCGCGCCTTCCAAGATTTCATTGGCGATTTCGCCCATCTGCCCTTCCAGCGATTCCGTGATCTGGTTCTGGAAGCTAGCAAAAAGCTCTGGGCGCCCTGCCAGAACCTGTGCAGCCGCGGCGACAATCAACATGGCGATCGGGAAGACCGCCAACACCGAAAAATAAGTAATGCCGGCGGCAAACTGATTACCGCCCTGCGCACCATAACGTTCGACAGTGCGCATAACGTGGTCGAAAAAATCCGATTTTTCGCGCATCTTATCGACGAAACCGGGCTCGTCTTCTCGAACTCGCTCGATGCCGTAGTTATCGTGGTTTTTCTCGTTTGACTTTGTGGTCGTGGCTGCCACTTCAGTGTCCTTTAAGTTGGTGTTGGTCGTGCATTCAGGCGGGTTGTCGCATATATGCTGTCACGGACGTGCACTAGCCAGCGCTGACCTACGATGGCTAGTGCTATCTTAGACTGCCCTGAATTTTCTCTGTGAGAGCTGCTCCCTCACTCTAACGCATCCTGGACTAGCGTATCTTCGCTGGTAAAAAACCCACCTTGTCGTAAACGTCGGCAAGCACTCCAGCAGCCACTTCCCGGGCGCGCTCGGCTCCGTCGGCAAGAATTTGGCCCAGCTGTGCACGGTCATCCATGAGTTCGTCGTAACGAGCACGCAGCGGAGTGGTGAATTCTTCCAACGCGTCCGCAGTATCCACCTTAAGGTGGCCATAGCCTTTACCCTCGTAAGAAGCGATTAGCTCGTCAACAGAAGTACCGGTTAGCGCAGACTGGATGGTCAGGAGGTTGGACACCCCGGGCTGCTGTTCGCGATCAAAAGCAATAACGCCGCGGTCATCAGTCACGGCGGACTTCAGGCGCTTCGCCGAGGTCTTCGGCGGATCCAGCAGGTTAATCAAACCCTTCGGATGCGGAGTGGATTTCGACATTTTGATCGTCGAATCCTGCAAATCATAAATCTTGGCCGAACCTTCGGGGATGAGCGGCTCGGGAACCTCAAAGGTACTGCCGAAACGGGTATTGAAACGTTCCGCCAGGTTACGGGTGAGTTCCAAATGCTGGCGCTGGTCTTCACCAACCGGTACGCACTGCGGACGGTAAAGCAAAATATCAGCGGCCATGAGCATCGGGTAAGTGAACAAGCCCACCGACGTGCGCTCCTCGCCCTGCTTAGCGGACTTGTCTTTAAACTGCGTCATGCGTGCAGCCTCGCCGTAGCCAGTCAGGCATTGCAGCACCCAATTCAGCTCAGCATGTTCCGGCACATGCGACTGGATGAACAACGTGGAACGCTCCGGATCAATGCCCAGAGCAATCAATTGTGCGACACCAGCGAAAGTCCGCTCGCGCAGCTGCTTCGGGTCTTGCTCCACCGTTAATGCGTGCATATCTGGGATGAAGTAAAACGCGTCGAAATCATTTTGCAGCTCAATCCACTGCTTGAGGGCTCCGAGGTAATTACCCAGGTGATACGAATCGGCGGTTGGCTGAATGCCAGACAGCACGCGTGGTTTGTCGGTTGTGGGCACCGATGCAGTCATCTTCTTATCCTTTACTGAAAAACGAATGGTTTCTGGCACGCAAAAACCCTGCTGGCGGGAGTGCAACCAGCAGGGCGCGAAGCTAACGGTAGCTAGTAGGTATTCAGCTAAACCTTGCGCGAAGTTGGATCGTAGAGATCCAGCGCAGTGGCGAAAGCAGCAACGATGAACGCGCCGCCTACACCCATGGTGATACCTGAAACCAGCCCTGCCATGGAGTACTGCACGTTCAGGTACCAGACAATCGAACCTGCCAAAATGGCGATGCCGATGATCAGCCAGGATAAAACGCGAATCATACTGAATTCTCTTTCCGCTCAGCGTCAGAAGTTAAGTTCCTTTTATGCTAGCAGGTTAGTCGCTTTCCGACGATTTTGGCTGCTTATTATCAAGGTTCTCAGTTTTCTTCGACGTCTCCGGCTTGATCCCCCTAGCAACCTTCGATTTCGCTTTCCGCGCGGTTTCGCGCACAAACTGCGCAGATAGGCGCAGGCGCGGATCCACCGGCTGATTTTCGTCGTTATACGCGAAAATTGGCATGGACTTGTTGAACTTCACCGCCCACATGCGTACAGCAAAGGTCACGATCAGCCCTGCGGGAATCACCACTGCCGGTGGGGCACCTAATTGTTCCAAGACCATATAAGTCACCGAGCCGATCAGTGCGCAGGCTGCATACAAATCGCCCATGAAAACTAGCGGCACACGGTCGCTTAAGATATCGCGCAAAATTCCGCCGAAGACACCCGTACAAATCGCGGCCACGATAGCGATCAATGGCCCATGGCCTTCCGACAACGCCACCTGGGTACCCAGCACCGTGAACGCGGCCAACCCCACCGCATCAAGCGCCAAAAAGAGCGAACGGAAATAGTGCATGAAAAACGACAACGAAACAGTGATCGCCGCAGCTGCCAGCACGACAATCAAATACACCGGGTTTTCCACCCACACCAGCGGGTAATGCCCAAGTAACACGTCACGCACTGTTCCCCCACCGAAGGCAGTGATAGCGGCGAGCAGCGAGACCGCAAAGAAATCCAGGCGCTGGCGGCCAGCAGACAAAGCTGCGGTCATAGCCTCTGCGGAGATACCGACGACATATGTCGCGGTCAATAACGTCGTCACGGTCATTGATGCACGTCCTTTACACGAGCTGGAAGCGAAGCTGGGGCTGCGCCAGAGCGGCGCTAGAGCGAAGCTAGAGTCCCAGAGCCGAACTTAGTGAAATTCCACCAATAACGGCGAGTGATCCGACCAACGTTGCTCGACCGTCGGGGCCTTTTCTACCCAGGTTCGTTGCGCGCGTTCCAGCATGGCGCGAGTAGCGGCCTGATAATCAATGCGCCATCCCGCGTTGTTGTTGAAAGCCTGACCGCGGTAGGTCCACCAGGTATACGGCCCGTCGTGTTCCGGATCTGGGTTGAGACGACGCGCCAGGTCAAACCACTGCGGGTCGGTGGCCGGCTCACGTCGGGTGTGTGCCGAATAATCAACTACGCCTTGGTAGTCACCAAGAAACTTTTTCTCTTGCGGGGCAGCATCAGGAAACGCCCCGAAGACGGAATCAAAAAAGGCGCGTTCTTCCGGCAAATGGCCGGAGACCTTTTCATTTGGCTTGTTGTTTTTCAGATCTTGGCTGCGGTGGCAAATATTCCAGTCCCCACCGATGACCATGTTCTCGTGTGCAGCTGCACGCTGGTCCAAAATCGAATCAAATTCATCCAAGAAAGCATATTTTTCGTCTTGCTTAGCTGTCCCCTGCGCGCCGGAAGGCAAATACAGCGAGGCAACGCGGACATCACCAAAGCTAGAACCCAGAGTGCCTTCAATCCAACGGCCGGCATTATTAAACGCACTGTCGCCGCCAAAGCCCACCTGGACGTCGGCAAGCGGGCTACGCGATAAAATTCCCACCCCGGCGCGCCCCTTGACCTCGGCATCAGCCACCACCAGGTGCCAGCCAGATTCCAACGCAGGGGCTAATGCCTTTTCGGTTTGTTCCGGGGTCGCGCGGACTTCCTGCATGAGCACGACGTCGGCCGAAGTATTTTCCAACCAGTGGTTCATCCCCAGGTTGTCGTCGTTACGTTTCTTACAGGCGGCGCGGATGCCGTTGACGTTAACTGTGGCTATCGTCAGTTGAGGTTCAGACATGGCACCCACTGTATAGGGTGGGCGTCACAGTGCGGAAACTAACCGGTCTTAGTGAACGACTTGTCCCGTCTTAGTGAACGACTTGTGGCGCAACCAAATAGTTGGAAACCAAATAATGATTGCAGCGATGGCCAAAGCGGCACCAGCAAGCGATGGGGCGCTGTAGCTGTAACCGGCGGAAATCACCGCACCACCCAGCGCAGCACCCGCAGCGTTCGCCATGTTCAGTGCGGAATGGTTCAACGCAGCAGCCAAAGTTTGCGCGTCGCCAGCGGTATCCATCAAACGAATCTGCAGCGACGGCACCAGCGTCGAACCGAAAAAACCTACCAGGCCGAAGTTGATGGTGCCTAACCACGGGTTCGACGAAGTGAAATAGAACGCGACCAGCACCAGGCAGATCATGGCCAAAGCAAACAGGATGCCCTTTTCCAAGTTCCAGTCAGCAACGCGCCCACCAAACCAAGTGCCGGCAACCATACCAATGCCGTAAGCCATAAGCACCACCCACATCAGTGACGGATCCAGCCCAGCTTGTTCGGTCATCGTCCAGGAGATGTAGGTGTAGACCGCGAACATGCCGCCGAAACCAACGGTGCCCATCGCCAGGGTGAGCCATACCTGGCCACGCTGCAGTGCGCCCAGCTCCGTACGAACGGAGGTCGCTCCCATGCGCACCATGTGCGGCATCAGGTACCACAACGACAGCAGCGTGATAACGCCAACAGCGGTGACAAAAACGTACGACGCATGCCACCCAAAGGCTTGCCCCAGCGCCTGTGCTGCAGGAACACCGCCGACGGTCGCAAAAGACAGCCCCATGGACACAAACGAAATCGCACGTCCACGTTCACCTTCCGGCGCCATCGAAGCAGCAGACAAACCCGCCACCGAGAAATATGCGCCGTGTGGCAAACCGGCAAGAAAACGGGCTGCAAGTAAGAACTCGTAGCTCGGTGCGATGACCGACAAGAAGTTTCCTGCGATGAACGCACCGACTAGCAGAAGCAGCAACCGTCGCCGGGGAATCTTTCCTGTGACAGCAGTGATCGCTGGCGCACCGATGACGACGCCCAACGCGTAGAGGGAAATGATGCGCCCTGCAGAATCTTCCGTGACCCCGAAATCCTCGGCGATCAGCGACAACAAACCCATGGACACGAATTCGGTAACCCCAATACCGAATCCACCCAATCCCAGGGCAACCATGACGATATAACGTCGTTTCTCTGTGATCTCTGTTTGCCGTGGCAGGGCTCGACGACGAGGGGCAGAAGCAATCTTGCGCAAATGACTCAGGTGTGGCACGCATGAGACCCTACGCCGAAAAACATGCAGGTGCCTAGTTTCCCGTTTGTTGTGTGTTATGCGCCACGACAACACACGGCGTTAGGCCATCTTCATGGCTTTTACGGCAGGCAATCTTTGTAGCCTTTACGGCAGACAATTACTTTTGTAGGTAACCTGGTACCGCGACATTTTAGTGACGAAAATTTTAAGGAGTCTGAGATGGCGAAGATTATTTGGACCCGTACCGACGAAGCCCCTCTGCTGGCAACCTACTCATTCAAGCCAGTAGTCGAGGCTTTTGCTTCCACTGCGAATATTGATGTTGAAACCGCCGATATCTCCCTGGCTGGTCGTATCATCTCCCAGTTCCCAGAGCGTTTGACCGAAGAGCAGAAAATGGACGACGCCCTGGCACAGCTCGGCGAGCTGGCGCAGAAACCAGAAGCCAACATCATCAAACTGCCAAATATCTCAGCTTCCCTCGTGCAGCTAAAGAACGCCATCAAGGAACTCCAGGAAGGCGGCTACGACCTTCCTGATTACCCAGATAAGCCTGCCAACGCCGAAGAAGAAGACATCCGCGACCGCTATGACTCGGTGAAAGGTTCTGCCGTAAACCCTGTGCTACGCGAGGGCAACTCCGACCGCCGCGCACCACAGGCTGTCAAGAACTTCACCAAGAAGCACCCGCACTCCATGCAGGACTGGCCAGCAGATTCCAAGTCGGCCGTGGCTACCATGGATGCCAACGACTTCGCGCACAACGAGAAGTCCGTCATCATCGACGGCGACGACGAATTGAAGTTTGTCCTCAAGGCTGCCGACGGCTCCGAAAAGGTACTGAAGGAAGGCCTGAAGGTTGAAGACCGCGAAGTAGTCGACGCCACCTTCATGTCTGCGAAGGCCTTGGATGATTTCTTGCGTGAGCAGGTCGCTTATGCCAAGGAAAACAACCTTCTGTTCTCGGCTCACCTGAAGGCCACCATGATGAAGGTCTCCGACCCGATTCTATTCGGTCACGTGGTACGCGCGTACTTCCACGAAGTTTTTGAGAAGTACGGCGAAGAGCTGATCGAAGCCGGGCTGAATGGCGAGAACGGCCTGGGCCATATCCTGGAAAACCTGGACAAGCTGGACAACGGCGACGAGATCAAGCAGGCCTTCGACAAGGCGCAGGAAGACGGCGCCCCACTGGCCTACGTCAATTCGCACAAGGGAATCACCGCTCTGCACGTGCCGTCAGACGTCATCGTGGACGCTTCCATGCCTGCGATGATGAAAACCGGCGGCCAGATGTGGAACAAGAACGACGAAACCCAGGACGCCTTGGCTATCATCCCGGATTCTTCCTACGCCGGTGTTTACCAGACCGTCATCGAGGATTCCCAGGCGAACGGCCAGTACGACCCCACCACCCTGGGTACTGTGCCAAACGTGGGCCTGATGGCCAAGAAGGCCGAAGAATATGGCTCCCACGACAAGACCTTCAAAATCCCTTCCGCTGGCACCGTCGAGGTTCGCAACAGCGCTGGCGAGGTTCTAATCTCCCACGACGTGGAAGAAAACGATATCTGGCGTGCCACCCAAACCAAGGACGAGCCAATCCAGGACTGGGTAAAGCTGGCCGTCTCCCGTGCTCGCACCTCCGGCATGCCGGCCATCTTCTGGTTGGATGAAAACCGCGGACACGACGCCACCCTGATCAAGCTGGTGAACAAGTACCTCGAAGACCACGACACCGAGGGCTTGGATATCTCCATCATGGATCCAGTCTCTGCCACCAAGAAGTCTGTAGAGCGTATGCGCAATGGTGAGGACACCATCTCCGTGACCGGTAACGTTTTGCGTGACTACAACACCGACCTGTTCCCTATCTTGGAGCTGGGTACTTCCGCGAAGATGCTGTCCGTAGTTCCACTGATGGCCGGCGGCGGCCTGTTCGAGACCGGTGCTGGCGGCTCCGCTCCGAAGCACGTACAGCAGGTTCTGGAAGAAAACCACCTGCGCTGGGACTCCCTGGGTGAATTCCTGGCTCTGGCGGAATCCTTCCGTCACGAGGCAGCGAAAAACGACAACGCCAAGGCCTCTGTTTTGGCCTCGGCGCTGGACAAGGCCACCGAGAAGCTTCTCGACGAGGGCAAGTCACCTTCCCGCAAGGTAGGCGAAATCGACAACCGCGGTTCTCATTTCTACCTGGCGATGTACTGGGCTCAGGAACTGGCAGCACAGTCGGAGGATTCCGAGCTGGCTGAGCACTTCGCCCCAATCGCGGAGAAGTTCTCCGAGGCTGCTGACAAGATCGATGCCGAGCTGATGGAAGTCCAGGGCGACGGCGCTGATTTGGGTGGCTACTACCAGCCATCCGACGACAAGGCTTCCAAGGTCATGCGCCCATCGGCTACCTACAACCAGCTGATGGAAGAGCTGAAGAAGTAAAACTTCGCGAGTAGCTGCGCTGCTTGCGCCGGATATCCGGCGCAAGCACACATTTAAAGCTTTAAGCGCCCGAGGCAAGGTTTTGGCCTCGGGCGCTTTTTGGTTGAGTGATTGGGTGGCGTGGACGCTTGGGTGGTGTCGGTTCCCTGGGCGCTTTTTGGTGCCTGGGTGGTGTGGACGCTTGGGTGGTGTCGGTTCCCTGGGCGCTTTTTGGTACGATCTGGCGCTCTTTTACAAATAGTGGGGTAAAAAGGCCCAGTTTTCAGCGTCTATTTGTAAAACGGCACCACTAGCTTCGGCCTACAAAAGTTTTCACCTGGGCTTTCGCGGAGCCCACGCCCCACAGCCTTGCTTAACCCACCAGGTTGCGCAGCACATCCCAGAAGGTTCCGACCATCACGACCACACCGATGATGACCACAAACCAGTTGCTGACTACCGGCCGGAAACGCTTGAGCGCATCGATGCGGTAGATGGCCCACACTGGCAGCAAGTAAGTCATGAAGCCCATGAAGATGCCGCCGATCAAGGTAATCATGTCCAAAATGGATGGGTTGATGATCGCCACGGCCGTGACCACGACAAAAACAAACAGGTAGATAGCAATGGCCACGCTACGCGGGTTAGCATCCCGCATTACACCCGGGGCCACCAGCTTGCCGAAGTACCGGGTACCTTCCACCGTGGCCAGCAGGTGACCGAAATAGGACGAGATGATCGCGCAGATAACCACGATTGGTGCAATATAGGCCAAGAATTGTGTGCCAGTTTCGTTTGCCAGGTAGGACAACACTGGAATGTTCTGCTCGTAGGCTTCGTCCATGCCATCAGCGCCCAGCGCAAGTGCCGAAGACCAGACGAAAAACATGGTGAAAATCGTCAGCAGCGCGGTGGCAATCAGGACGATCTTCGACGATTGCTTTTCGGCGTCATCGCCGTAAAAGCGTTCCGTGTCCAGCACGAACTGCGAAATTGCCGCCAGGAAGCTAAACGAAAACACCAACACGGGCATGATCAGGATGATATCGCCGAGGTTAGCGACGAAACCGTCGGCACTGTAGTGGTAGAACGAGCTGAAATCCCACTGCGGGATCAGGTACAAAGACACTGCTGCCAGCGCCACGATCAACGGGTAGATCACGAATTGCGCGACCAGCAACGCGGTGTTGCGACCTAGGGCAAAGCCGAGTGTCATCAAGCCGACGCAGAGCGTCGCCAAGATTGGGCGCGAGATTTCTGGGCCGTTCAGCTGATTTTGGATGAAGCTGTCAACGGTGTTGGTGATCGATATACCGTAGATCATCACGATCGGGAACACCGTGAACCAGTAAATCAGGGCGACGAGAATACCGATATTTTTACCGAAGAAGCCCGTGACCACTTCCAGGACGTCTTGACCTTGCTGCGAGGATCCGCTGAGCATGCGCGCGTAGGCGCGGTGCGACAGGAATGCCATGGGGCCGATCATGAGTGTGGCCACCAACAGAGGCCAGAAGCCGAAACTACCGGCGTTAATAGGCAAGAAAAGGATACCGGCGCCTACTGCGGTGCCGAATAGCGCCAAAGCCCACTTCGCATTGTTGGGTTTTTCGCCGCGGACGTCCTGATCGTAGCCAGGACCTCCGGTTTTCCCGGGATCGCCAGCTGTACCTTGGCCGCCTGCGGTTTCGGTTTGCGCTGAGGCGGGAGTGTGTTTTTCGCTCACGAGCTGGAGCCTTTCCGTCGTCAAGAATGATTATTAATAATCACAGATTGTTGAGCAGTCCACACCATTATGTCAGCCACATCACAAGAATGGAAAACCGGACCTGAAGCACAACCACATCCACCACATCTGGCTTGTCGACGAACACCGCCACGGAAGCAGAATATAATTCTATAAGTAGACAGCTCTGTTCATCTAGACTGTGTGAAGCAAGTTACCGTCCACGTCGGAAAGCCCAAAACATGCCTCACACCACGCCTTTTGGTCCAACCTCCACGCTGAACCACGCCAGCATCGGCGAATTCCGCACGGAAGCTGGCGCCATGATGGATGAGGTCACGCTGGGGTATCACGTATTTGGAGCTTTCCGGGGTGAGCTGGACGGACCCAATAACGTCATCCTGATCGAGCATGCCCTGACTGGCTCCTCCGACGTCGCGGATTGGTGGGGCGAGCTGCTCGGCCCCGGGCGGGCACTCGACACTTCGCGCTGGTGCTTCATCTGCGTCAACGCGCTTGGCGGCTGCCACGGCTCTACGGGACCATCCAGCATTGCTTCCGACGGCCGGGCATGGGGTTCGCGGTTTCCGGCAGTATCCATCCGCGATATCGTCGCCGCGGAATACCAACTTCTCGAGCTGCTGGGGTTGCAGAAAATCCACGCCATTATTGGCGGTTCCATGGGTGGCGCCCGCGCTTTGGAATGGTCACTGCTCTACCCGGAAATGATGAATGCCGTGTGCATTCTGGCAGTCTCCGCCCGGGCGTCTGGCTGGCAGATTGGCATTCAGTGTGCGCAAATTTCCGCAATCGAGCGCGACATCAACTGGCACGGTGGCGACTACTACGACACCGACGACTACCCTCTCGAAGGTCTGTGCGCCGCCCGCCGGATCGCCCACTTGACTTACCGTGGCGAGCAGGAGATCGACGAACGCTTCGGCTCCGATGCGAACGAAGGCGAAAACCCCTTCGGCGAATTCCGTGACCCTACCCAGCGCTTCGCGGTCAATAGCTACCTGGAATACCAGGGCATCAAGCTGTCGGAACGCTTCGATGCCGGTTCCTACGTCGCGCTCACCGAGGCGCTGAACCGGCACGATATTGGGCGCGGGCGCGGCGGGCTTAACCGTGCACTCGGACGTTCGACCGTGCCGACGATGATCGTTGGCGTCGATACGGATATTTTGTACCCATACCACCAGCAGGAACACCTCTCACGGAATATTGGCAACTTCTTGGGCATGGCGAAGATAGTCTCGCCGGTTGGCCACGACGCATTCTTAACGGAAACCCGGCAGTTGGATCGCATTTTCCGGAAGTTCTTCAAGCTGTCTTTGCCGGAGCCCTACAGTATTTAGGATTTAGGCCGCCCCATTCTGGTGCCGCTGACCCTGAAACAGCTGTAAGAAAAGACCCACTCCGAGTTAAATTCTCGGATCGATAGGGTGTTCGTTTCGAACAAAATTACCCTTCCGGTGGGATTGGAATTATCCACAACAACATTCATTAATTAGTAAATATATTCGAAACAGTGAGGCTTTGTGTGCAGCGGCATTTTATTCTTAAGTCATGTCATTGCCACAGCAGTCTTATTTAATAAACCTCCTTACTCCTAGCTACATCGCCGACCACACAGATTCCGGGAGCTTCCACAAGGGATCAAAGATCGATCCCACAGCAATTTCCGGCCACACAGTAACGGACAAATCTATTAAAGCTTTTGTACAAGGCTCGGCAATTCATCCCTACGAGGTGCACATCAAGCTTGTCGAAGGAACACCCATCACCTATTGCACCTGCCCTGTGCAGCACCAATGGTGCAAGCACTGCGTCGCAGTCGGTTTACGCAGCATCGCATTATTTCCCAAGACCGAGGATCGCTTCCTAGAGAACTTCGTCGATACCGCCAGCCCTAGTGAAATTGTTAGTGCCTTCCGGCAAATTTTTCAGTGGGAACCACAGGTACAGCTCCCGCTACAGCTACACGTCTTGGCGCATACTGGCACGACTGTGAGCATTTCGGAGTTTCTCGAAGATCACCTTGGCAAAGCCATTGGGAGCTTTCTGCCGCCGCGGTGGACAGAAAACAGCCCGCCACCTGGGGCTGGTGCGCACTCAAGCCTGCAGGCGGGCGTCGGCAAGCGCGAGCAAACTGCCCGGTTTGAAGAAATGATGGTGATTTTTCGGCATTTCCTTGACCATGGGCATACAGAATTGATGCTTCCGTATCTCGAGGAATTCATAAAACAACTTGCCAGCAACCGTACGCTGAGCCTGGCAGGAAGTGAGGCGGCGAAAAATACGCTGAACGATGCTCTTGCCCTGCATTTATCCGCGGCCAAAGTTGTGGTGAACTCAGCGAATGCATCTGCTGGGGCAGAAATTGCACGCTGGGTAACCTGGACCTATTTTTTCAGCGAAGATATTGCGCCACGTCTGCCCATCTACGCTGCCGAGAAAGCACTGGGGCACACCGGCATAGACTACTGCGTGAATTTCGCGTTCTTGGCAGAAGGCTACTACGGCAAGGACCACCCGCGCCTGTGGCCGTACCTGCGTGACGTCATCGCCATCGCGGCACCGGCCCAAGCGAGTGCGATTACGGCGTACGCAGAAAGTTTGGGCTTGCCACGACACAACTCCACAGAGGCACAACAACACAGCCGCCAGTGAGGTTCCCGGCAGGTGTTAGGATCACCAACATGCCTGAACATGCACCGGATGCACCATTGCCCCATCACATCGTCGTGATGGGAGTTTCTGGGAGCGGGAAGACCACCGTCGGCACAGAGCTGGCGAACCTGATGGGTCTGGTCTACCTGGATGGGGATGATTTTCACCCGCAAGCCAATATCAACAAGATGGCCAGCGGCATCCCGCTTGACGACGCCGACCGCTGGCCGTGGCTACGGCGCGTGGGAAATTGGCTCGCCGAGCAGGAGCACGGCGCCATCGTTGCCTGCAGCGCGTTAAAGCAAAGTTACCGCGAGGTACTGCTTTCTGCATGCCCTGGCGCAGTATTTGTGCACTGCACGGGATCACGCGAACTGCTGGAGCAACGAATGTTGGAGCGCACCAAACATTTCATGCCTGCGCATTTGCTGGACTCACAGCTGGCAACTTTGGAGCCGCTGCGTGCGGATGAACCCGGCGCGAGTTTTGATGTCGCTGAACCACCAACCCTGGTGGCGGAGGCAATGAAAAACTGGATTACAGCGCGCTGACGCCGTAGATCACCATGACCAGGGCGAAACCAATAACGGAGATCAGTGTTTGGTTTACCGTCCAGGTTTTCAGAGTAGTCGCGGTATCCATGCCCATCAGTCGGCCCACCAGCCAGAAGCCGGAGTCGTTGACGTGGGAGGCAATGACGGAACCTGCGGCCGTCGCCAAGACGATCAGTGCCAGCGCGACCTCGGAGTAATCCGCGGCAGCCACGCCCGGTGCCATCAGTGCTGCGGCCGTCGTCAAGGCGACGGTCGCCGAGCCTTGGGCAACGCGGAGCGCGGCAGCAATCAGGTAGGCGGCGAGAATCAGCGGGATGCCCATGCCCTCCATGGATTCGGCAAGCGCGTCGCCAATGCCCGAAGTACGCAATACGCCACCAAACATGCCGCCAGCTCCGGTGATCAGCACGACGGAACAGATTGGGCCTAGCGCACCGTCCATGGATTTTTCGATGGCTTCGCGGCTTACTCCCCTACGCAACCCCAACACAGCGATGGCGGCGAAGGCTGTAATCAGCAAGGCGATCGGGGTTTGCCCCAGGAAACGCAGGAACTGCACAAGCCCCGAATCGCCATCGATCCAGCCAGCGGTGGCGGCGGTGTTCGCGCCGGTGTTGCCAAAAATCAGAAGCATCGGCAGCAACAGGATCGTAGCAACAGAACCAGCGCCCGCCGGGTTCTTCGGAGCCTCGGACCGCGCGCCCAACAGCAAATCAGGTACTGGCAGCGGGAATTTGCGGCCCAGGAATTGCCCCCACAGGTAGCCGGAGATATACCACGTCGGCAAGGCGATAAGCAGGCCGAACAGCAAGATCAGCCCGATATCCGCATTGTAGAATTCGGCAGCTGCTACCGGACCTGGGTGCGGTGGCAAGAAAACGTGGGTGACAGAAAACGCGCCGGCTGCCGGAATACCATAAGCCAGAATCGGGCCGTCCAGGCGCCGAGCGACCGCAAAGATGACCGGCAGCATAACGATGAGCCCGGCGTCGAAGAAGATGGGAAAGCCCATCAGCAGCGATGCTACGCCCAGGGCAAACGGGGCACGCTTTTCACCAAATTTACGCACCAGCAATTCCGCCAGCGACTGCGCGCCACCGGAGTTTTCCACCAATCGGCCGAGCATCGCGCCCAGACCGACCAGCAAGGCCACCGATGCCAAGGTGGATCCGAAGCCGTCGGTCATGGTCGGGACGACGCCTTCTAATGGGATACCCGTGGCCAAGGCCGTCAGTGCAGAGACTGTGATCAGGGTGATGAAGGCGTGGATGCGGAAATAAATCACCATCAACAAAATCGTTGCGACGGCGGCCGCGGCGATGGCTAGAAGCGGTGCGGTGCCCAGCGTGGGCTCCCAAGTATCCATTGGTGCAACTTTCTACTATTCGCGGCGCACAACTAACTGCACCGCACAACTAACTGCCCAGTGCGTCGACTGAGGCGGATAAGAACATCAGCGCTGCCCCGGCAACAGCGCTGAAAGCGGCGTCGAACCGGCGCGAACGCACAGCAAAGACGCCCAGCTTCGCGGAATCACAGGTCAGCCGCAGTGCTGCCAGCCAGAGCATCGACACGCCCAGGGCAAACGTGGCTCGGCGCCAATGATCCGCGAACAAAAACCAGGCGGCGGCGACCAGCAGCACGATAAACGCAGCCATGCCAGACCATTGCAACCAACCTGGCATGCGGGAGGGAGCCAGGTTCAGGTCGTGCGGGTTGGCCAGGCCGCTGCGATCTACCTTCTTTCGGTGGGTCGTCAGAGGTTGCGTATCGCCAGTGCCTGGTTGGCCAGTGCGACGCCCAGCCTGGTGCGAGTGTGGTTTATCCGGCATGCAATTCTGCGCGCTCCACCACGTTGTGCACCAGGAAGGCGCGGGTCAGTGGGCCCACACCGCCGGGGTTGGGCGAGACTGCGCCGGCTTTCTCCCAGACTTCGGGTGCCACATCTCCGGCGAGTTTGCCGTCGACACGCGACACCCCTACGTCCAGCACGGCAGCACCTTCCTTCACCATGTCTGCGGTGAGCATGTGTGGCACACCAGCAGCGGCGATGATGACATCAGCGGCCTTGGTCTCTGCCGCCAGGTCTTTGGTTCCGGTGTGGCAGAGGGTGACAGTGGAGTTTTCGCTGCGCCGCGTCAGCATCAAACCAATTGGGCGGCCCACGGTCACGCCACGGCCGATGACCACAACTTTTGCGCCATTGAGCTCCACATCAAAACGACGCAGCAGCGAAATGCAACCATTTGGGGTGCATGGCAAAGGTGCGTCCTCGTTGAGCACCAGCTTGCCCAGGTTCACTGGGTGCAGACCGTCGGCGTCCTTGTCGGGGTCGATGCGCTCCAGTACCTCGTTTTCGTTGAGGTGCTTCGGCAGCGGCAACTGCACGATATAGCCGGTGCAGGCTGGGTCCTCGTTGAGCTCATCAATGACGGCGAGTAATTCTTCCTGAGTGATATCACCGGGCAGGTCGCGACGGATCGAGTTGATGCCCAGGGCTTCGCAGTCGCGGTGCTTCATTTTGACGTAGCTGTGCGAGCCTGGATCATCACCCACCAACACTGTGGCCAGACCAGGGGTAATGCCCTTGTCGCGCAGCTTGTCGACGCGCTTTTTCAGATCGTCGAAGATTTCGTCTCGGTAGAGTTTTCCATCCAATGTCAATGCAGTCACGGCTACCATTCTAGACTCTTGCCATGGCCGATTTGCATGTTGTCTTTGATAATCCGGTGATCCCCTCGAATACCGGCAACGCGATCCGCTTAGCTGCGGTAACCGGCGCCCACCTGCATTTGGTGGAGCCGCTGGGGTTCAATTTCGACGATAAACATTTGAAACGCGCGGGGCTGGATTATCACGATCTGGCGGATCTGCAGATCCACCCCAATTTGGACGCGTGTTTGGAATCGCTTGGCGACGGCCGGGTGTTTGCCTTTAGCACTGGTGCCAGCACCTTTCACACTGAGGTGAACTACCAGGACGGCGATATTTTGCTTTTTGGCACAGAACCCACCGGGCTGCCTGCCGAGGCACTAGCGCACCCGCGGATTACCGAGCAGGTGCGCATCCCCATGCTGCCAGCGCGTCGGTCGATGAATTTGTCGAATTCCGCTGCCGTCGCGGTGTTTGAGGCGTGGCGACAGCTCGGTTTTGCCGGTGGGGTGTAGG
>ERZ1023415.101-NODE-101-length-16160-cov-21.137597_pt1 | contig 16160 bp, 16 predicted proteins | sample MGYA00380510_ERZ1023415 | MGnify/ENA primary metagenome ERZ1023415 (study PRJEB33173, sample SAMEA4830299) | metagenome | study: EMG produced TPA metagenomics assembly of the PRJEB25223 data set...
CACTGTATTTCGGGGATAATGCGCGACGCTCCCTGCCATGGGTGATGATCCTTGGCGCCGGTTTTACTTTGATCTGTGATCTAGCCGGACGCCTGCTGCGCTATCCATTTGAAATTCCGGTGGGTACGGTCGTCGGCGTCGTCGGTGGTGCGATCTTCTTGGTCATTTTGCTCCGGAGGCATCAGCATGCACGCTAACCACAAACGAACACTGACGTTGTCTATCCTGCTCGTTCTAGCGCTGGTGAGTTTGGGGCTGTTCCTGGCTTGGGATTTGCCGAAAGCTTGGCAGTGGGCCCTAGAACGCCGCGCCTACATCGCTGGCGGGCTCATTGTCGTCGCTACATCCATCGGCTTGTCGACGGTGTTGTTTCAGACTATTACCGCCAACCGAATTTTAACCCCGTCACTGATGGGCTTTGATGCCCTGTACATCCTGCTGCAAACCGCGTTGGTGTATTTCTTTGGGCTCAGCGCGCTTTCGCCGTGGGAAGCACGGGGGCTATTCGCGGTGGAAGTTGGCATCATGGTTGGCTTTGCCATCCTGCTGTATGCACTGATGTTCCGCGGCGGTCGTACCAGCTTGGATCTATTGTTACTAGTGGGCATTGTCTTCGGAGTCTTTTTCCGTAGCGTATCCTCGCTGCTGCAGCGGCTGATTGACCCCGGTTTACACGCTGCGCTGCAAGATAGATTTTTCGCGAATTTTAGCTACGTCGACAAGAATTTGTTGTGGGTGACCACCGCACTCACCATTGGCTGCGCGGCTGTGATGTGGCGCAAACGCCGCATCTACGACACGCTGCTGCTGGGCCGAGATATTTCGCTCAATCTGGGAATCAACTACCGGCGCGAAGTCATTATCACGTTGATTTTGATCGCGGTGCTGGTGTCTAGTTCGACGGCGCTCGTCGGCCCGGTGTTATTTTTCGGTTTGCTGGTTGCGCACCTGTCGTACCAGCTGATGCGCACTGATCGCCATGCGTGGACGCTTCCTGGCGCCGTGCTGATTGGTATCACCGCGTTACTAGCCGGCCAGTTTATCTTGGGCCAAGTCTTTGCGTTTAACACCGCGCTGTCGATTATCATCGAACTCTTCGGTGGCCTGGCCTTCTTATACTTGTTGCTCCGGAAAGGTGGAATCAACAAATGATCCGCATCGAAGACGTCACCAAACGCTACGACGAGCACACCGTCGTCGATAATATTTCCACCACGATCCCGCGTGGTAAATTCACCTCGGTAATTGGGCCGAATGGTGCGGGTAAGTCCACCTTGCTGCAGATGATCGCTCGCCTGGAACCAATTACCGAAGGTGCCGTGTTGATTGATGATCTGGACGTATCCACCACTCCAGGTCCAGAGTTGGCACGGACTATGTCGATCCTGCGGCAGGAAAACCACCTGGTGGTACGCCTGACGGTACGGGAGCTGGTGGAATTTGGGCGTTTCCCTCACACGCAAGGCCGACTGACTGCAGACGATAAAAAATACGTCGATGACGCCATTGAACAGATGGGCCTGGAGCACATGGCCGATCATGCGTTGGATGAGTTATCCGGTGGACAGCGACAACGGGCTTTCGTCGCCATGGTGTTAGCGCAGGATACTGACTATATTCTGCTGGATGAGCCGCTGAATAACTTGGATATGCGTTACGCAGTGTCCATGATGAAAATGCTGCGTAAAGCGTGCGATGAGCAGGGGAAAACCATCGTGGTGGTGATCCATGACATTAATTTTGCGGCGGCGTATTCGGATCACATTATTGCGCTGAAGCATGGTCAACTTGTGCATTCGGGATCGCCGGGTGAGATCATGAATAAAGAAGTCATGCGCTCTATTTACGACATGGATATGCAAATCGAACTGTTTAACCAGAACCCGGTGGCTATCTATTTCCGCTAAGCTTGGGGAAGAGTCACGAGTAATACCGGCTGTGAGGAGCACGTATGTTATCCAAGCAAGATGCAGGCATCATTATTGATGAATTGCGCCAAGAAAAGGGCTTGAGCTGGTCAGAGCTTGCCGAGCGCGCCGAGTGCCCGAATGTCTGGCTAGTTTCTGCGGTGTTGGGCATGCACCCAGTGCCAGAAGAGGTTGCGGAGTTTTTACGCAAAGAACTCGAGCTTGACGACGAGCTGGTCAAGGCTTTGCGCAGGCAACCAACCCGCGTGCCGGAGCGTGAAATCGCCACGGATCCCACCATTTATCGTTTTCATGAACTCATCGACGTCTACGGTCCGGCCCTGAAGGCGTTGATTCATGATGAATTCGGCGACGGAATTATGAGCGCGATCAATTGCAGCCTTGATTTCAAGCGCGTGGAACACCCTGGTGGTGACCGCGTACACATCACCATCGACGGCAAGTACCTGCCGTATGACTGGGTACAGTCGGATAAGCAGTAGGTGTTAGTTTCTGCTGCGGGCAGGAGTCTTTAGCAAGCCCGCCCGCGGTCCTGGCGCATCGGTAAAATTTTCCTAGAGGTACCCGTGCGAAAGGACTCCGCAATGCACACTGACAGCACACATTCTGATAGTAACGTTCCCGGCCACCACAATTCTGCGCACCATGCGCCGTCGGCTGCTGCGATGGAGGATCGTTATGCCAGTAACGAGCGCGTGTGGTCTGGGGATCCGAATGCGGCGCTGCTGAACGCGGTTGCAGGCATGGGGCTGGATGTTGCGAGCCCGCGCACCGCGTTGGATATCGGCTGCGGCGAAGGCGCGGATGCCGTGTGGTTAGCGCAGCAGGGCTGGCAGGTCACGGCCATTGATCATGCCCCCACTGCCGTGCGCCGCGCTCAGGAATTGGCGGCCGAAAACGGCGTGCAGATCGACGCACGAGCGGTGAGCTTCCAGGATTTTGAACGAGCCATGTTTGATTTGGTCATCTGCTTTTTCGGGCAGCTTAGCGACGACGATGTGCCCAAACTGGAATCGTTGGTCGCGCCGGGTGGCTGGTTCATTTTTGTGCATCACGATATGGAATCCGAGAAGTATTTGATGCCGGCGAGCCTGAAAGAGCAGCTCACGGAGTTGGAACTTGTCGACGACTACGTGTTTGAAAAGAACCTCGAACGTGGCGGCGGGGCGCACCATCATCGTGATCTGGTGTTGCGTGCGCGACGGCGCTAAATATTGTGGCGCTAAAACCTGAAGGCTAAACAGTACGGCGCTAAAACGTGAAGCAGGATACACTGCAGAGCATGCGAGTATTTTCCCAACCTGAACGGCTCCTGTTTGCTGCTAGCTCGACGATTGCCACCGCTGCCGCGGCTTCCGAGCGGCACCGGTTGTTGCGGGTTTTTAAACCGTTAATCGGGGTATCGCTGGCGGGTACCGTGGTGCGCGGCTGGCGGCGTCGGCAAGCCACGGACAATGTGCTTTTGCTGGGTGCTGTGGTGGGTTCTACCTGCGGTGATGTGATTCTGCAGAGCCCGAAGGCTTTGGGGGAGGATGCGAAAGCCTCTGGGAACAGCCTGAATTCCGCCGCTTTGGCTTTTGGGGTGGCGCATGTGTGCTATCAGGTGAGTGCGTGGCGGCAGGGGGCACGTGCGCATCCGGGGATGCTGGCCGTTCATGGCGCCGGGCTGGTGGGGTTGGCGAGCCAGGCTGCCCGGCATGATCCACGCGTGCTGCCTGCGGCTGCCGGGTACGGTGGCTTGGTTGCGATGACCTCAGTGTTGGGCACGTCCGGGTTGTTGGCGGCGCGAAATAAAAATTCCCGCTTTGCCGCTGGCTCTGTACTGTTTTTAGTTAGTGATGCGCTGATTCTGCTGCGCCGGATGTACCTGCAGCGCAACCTACCCCGCGCAATTGCGGAGGTAGGCGTGATGTCGACGTACACAGTTGCCCAGCGTTTGCTTGTCGACGGCCTCGATTCGAGCCAATAAATCCCGGCCGAAACAAGGAAACTGTACCGGGGTTTTCAGAGCTGCTGGTAGTAAAAACCGGTGGGGTATTAGGTGCTGGGAAAGCTAATCCCGCACAAGCCGCCACCGCAGCCTAACCTAGTGCTTTGCTGTATTCCAGGGCTTGCGGGAATAGCTGGTTATTTTCCTTGTGCACGTGTAGGTGCAGGTCGCTGCGGAATTTCGCCAGGCGTTCATTCATCATCTGGTACGACGGACAGGCATCGCTGGGCGAGGTGAAATCGTCGGTGAGTTCTGCGATGGTGCGCATGAGCGTGCCGGCGGCGTCATGTTCGGACATAAGTGCGCGTAGTTCGTGGTCCAGGTTGGTGGCCGCGGTGCCGGTGCGTTCCATGGCGGAAATTGCGGGGAAGACGAAGCGTTCTTCGCGGCTGAGGTGCTCGGACATTTCCTCGACGACGGTGTCGAAGAATTCTTTTACTTTTGCCAGTTCTGGGTGTGTATCGCCGTGCACGCGAGCGACTTTATGCACGAGCTCCTGCAATTCCGGCATTTCGAGCCAGCAGTAGGAGTGGTGGATGTCGACGATGTCGTGCGCTTGTGCAGACAGCACCCGGGCGTTGGAATGCTGTGTAGCCTCATCGCTGTGCTTGTCGACGCCTGCTGCTGTGGCTGGGTTGGCGTCGGCATGAGCCTGCTGGTTGGTTGGTAGCTGGGCATCCTGCAGCGTGCTGATGAGGTGCTCGACGGGGATTTCTGCATCCTGGGCTGCTTGCTGCAGGGTGCGGTGGCCGTTGCAGCAGAAATCGATGCGGAATTTTTCGAAAATTTGCGAGTAGCCATAGTCGGTGTTGACGATCTCGCGCAGGGTGGTCTCGGGGTGAAATTCCAGCGTGTTCATGGTTTCAATTTTACTCTGGTGGCACGGGGGCGTCGCTGTGATTTTATGCGGCTTCAATTTCTTCACGGCTTTGTGAGGGGGTTGGGCATTGCGTTTTACCGTGTAGCGAGCAGCTCGAAAACGGAATTCCACTCTTTGCTAATTTTTGCGGCAGACTTTCGGAAGTCGGCTAGGGATGGTGCAGGGTCGTGAGATCCCTGAGTCGGCATTTTCGGGGAAGGTTTGCCAGATTGAATATGGTTGGCAAACTCATCATGAATCGTTTGTATGCTCATCATTCTGTTACCTGGCTCCTCACGGTTCAGTGTAACCCTTGGCCACTGTCTCGGTGTGGTGGCGCAGCTGTGGGGAGACAAGGGGCGTGGCGCCAGCCTTCGAATTCGTCGGCAAACAAGGGCTTGCCAGTCCATGCCAAATGCCAGCCTTGGGAGAAATAGCACAGCTTGTACAGCTTCATTTTGTCGACGCCAGGAAGCAGTTCGGTGATGTATTGACCTATATCGAGGATTGCCGCCATCGTCGCGTCCTTGTTTACCGTTACTGCGGCTTCCGCGCCTTCTGAACCCCCCTAGGGTTGTTGGTTTGTGCCCTCGCGTGTCGTTTCGACGCGGGCGTTGCGGAACCATTACTAACCATTGCTTAGGCCAAACGCTAGCAAAGATCCAGAACGTAAGTGCTTGAATTTGCTCAGAATCGAAAAGTTATTCGTTTAATTTTTCGCAGTCCTCTAATGATCATTACAAAACAATACGGAAAATAAGTAGCGTAGAACGGGTAAAATAAGTAGCGTAAGTCGCGGAAAATTCGACCGATAGAATACGGAAAATTAGTGTTTCTTTAAAAAAATCCCCGCCAACTGCAAAAAGACAGTGGCGGGGAATGATCGTGAAATGTTTTAGGTCTGGTGGACCGAGATTTTCACTAGCGGCTAGAAACACTCACTGAATGCGATCTGGAATGTGTTTCGGATGCCGAATTGGTGTGTGGATGTGCACCTGATTCGAAGTTTGCGTCAGAGTCGGGCTCCGAGTCGGATCCAGGGTTGGAGGCGGCGTCATCCAGCGAGTCGTCATCCTGAGCATCGTCATTCAGCAGGTCGTTGACACCGCTTTCGGCGGCATTCCATACATCCATGTCTTGGATGCCGGCGCGCTTGGCGACGACCGTCGCAGCCAGGATCTGACCGGTGACGTTCAGCGCGGTACGGCCCATATCGACGATCGGTTCGACGGCTAGCAGCAAGCCCACGCCAGCCAGCGGCAGGCCTAGCGTCGACAAGGTCAGTGTCAGCATGACGGTGGCGCCGGTGGTGCCCGCGGTGGCTGCGGAACCAATGACGGAAACGAAGATGATCAGCAGGTACTGGGTGAAGTCCAGGTCAATGCCGTAGAACTGGGCAACGAAGATCGCGGCGACGGCAGGGTAGACCGAAGCGCAGCCATCCATCTTGGTGGTAGCACCCAGCGGAATGGCGAAGGAAGCGTACTCCCGGGGAACACCGATGGCGCGTTCGCTGAAGCGTTGCGTTGCTGGCATGACGCCCATCGAGGAACGGGTGACAAAGCCCAGGGAAATAACTGGCCAGATACGCTTGTAAAAACCAAGGACCGGGATGTTGTGCGCCTTCATGACGGCCGGGTAGACCACCAGGAAGACTAAGGCCAGGCCGATGTAGACGGCCAACACGAATTTGCCCAGTGAGCCCATTGCGTCCCAGCCGTAGGTGGCTACGGCTTTACCAATTAACGCAGCGGTGCCGATGGGGGCCAGGCGGATGATCCACCACAGCACTACCTGGATGACCTTCAAGAAGGATTCGGTAAACCGCAAAAATGGATCCGCGGCCTTGCCTGCTTTCACCGCGGCGATACCAATGGCCAGGGAAATTACTAGCAGCTGCAGGGCGCCGAAGCTCAAGGAGACTTCGCCGTCGCTGACGGAAGCATTCAAACCGATAAAGTTCTGGGGCAATAGTTGCTCGAAGAAGGCAGTCCACGAACCCATGCTGGATGGGTCTTGCGCCTGGGAAGCATCGACGCTGGTACCGACGCCTGGTTTCGTGACTAGAGCGACGACGATGCCGACGATAACGGAGAAAAACGCGGTGATTGCGAACCAGAGCAGCGTGGAAAATGCGAGCGATGCTGCGTTGGCTACTTTCCGTAGGTTCGCCACAGAGGTGACCACTGCAGCGAAGATCAGTGGTGGCACCATGACTTTCAGCAACTGCACGTAGGCGCTGCCGACGCTGCTAAGGGTGCTGGTCAGCCAGCCCGGGTTCTCCGGGTCGGTGTCCATGTTGGAGGCGACTAATCCTAAGATCACGCCGATGATCAAACCGGCGATGACTTGTGCGCCGAAGCCGGTGGCCCAGCTGGGCAGCTTGTGCTTGCTTTCTGCGTGCTCGGGCGTGCTTGTCGACGCCTGCGCGGAGTTTTTGTGTGCCATAAGTGTTCCTTATCGCGTGGGTTTGTAGGGCTAAATTTCGTTCATTATGAACAGATCGGTCTATTCTTGGTGAACCATTCTGTTCAAGAATGTTCCCTTGACTGTACTCCCCCTAGTTTTCGGGGCGCAACACGGCGCGAAAATATATTCTTATGCAAACGCAGAAGGGCGCGTGAGCTGCTGTGGCGGAGTGCACAATGGCTCTTGGGTGCGGTGTGCACACAATGGATCTGGTGGTGTGGTGTGTGGGAGGGCTTCGCGGGTGGTTTTGATTCTGTGATGCCAAGGCTTGCCTTGCTGGATTTTTGGACTTGTGCAGAATACATTGAACGCATGTCTCGTTTTAGCCCCCTCAACTGGCCTGTTGTGCGCCAGATTCGCGGCGGAGACCCTTTTGGTAGGGACGTCAACACGCAGTCGCAAAAGAGTAAAGACAAGCGTGGCCGCATTGAGGAGGCGGACCGCGTCGTACAGTCCGTCTGCCCGTATTGCGCGGTGGGCTGCTCACAGCGCATCTATGTGAAAGACGATCGTGTTATCCAGGTGGAAGGCGACCCGGATTCGCCGATTTCCCGTGGCCGGTTGTGCCCGAAGGGTTCGGCTTCTGAGCAGCTGATTAACTCTGCATCGCGGTTAACCAAGATCAAATACCGTGCACCCTATTCCACCGAATGGCAGGAATTGGATGAAGATACCGCGATGGACATGATCGCGGATCGTTACCTGGAAGCCCGTCGTAACGGCTGGCAGGATATCGACGACGAAGGTCGCCGGCTCAACCGCACCATGGGCATCGCCGGGCTGGGTGGTGCGACGCTGGATAATGAAGAAAATTACCTGATCAAAAAGCTTTTTACCGCTACTGGTGCGATCCAGGTAGAAAACCAGGCGCGCATATGACACTCCGCCACAGTTCCTAGTTTAGGAACTTCCTTTGGCCGCGGCGGTGCCACGCAACCGCTGCAGGATATGGCGAACGCCGACTGCATTGTCATCGAGGGTTCGAACATGGCGGAATGCCACCCGGTGGGTTTCCAGTGGGTAGTAGAAGCGAAAAAGCGGGGTGCTCGCATCATCCACGTCGACCCGCGCTACACGCGCACCTCGGCTTTCGCGAACCGCCACATCGGTATTCGCGGCGGCACCGACGTTGTGCTCTTGGGTGCATTGATCAAGTACATGCTGGACAATGATCTGTACTTCCACGACTACGTCGTTGCTTATACCAATGCGCCGATGTTGGTCTCGGAAGGCTACCAGGATACGGAGGATCTCGACGGACTGTTTTCTGGTTTCGACCCAGAAACCGGGAAATACCTCACTGATACGTGGCAGTACGAGCAGAAAGGCGACGGCTCGTCCTGGAACGTGGAACGCGACGACACCCTGCAGCATCCGCGCAGGAAGATTTCTACTACCTGGCTAATTCGATCGCGGACAACTCCAAGCCGGATCGCACTACGTGTTTCGCTTATGCACTGGGCTTTACCCAACACACACTGGGTGCGCAGTTCATCCGCACCGCTGCAATTTTGCAGCTGCTGATGGGTAACGTGGGCCGCCCGGGTGCGGGAATCATGGCCTTGCGCGGTCACGCCTCGATCCAGGGTTCGACAGACATCCCGACGCTGTTCCATTCCCTGCCGGGCTACTTGCCGATGCCCAGCGTCGACAAGCAAAGCTGGCAGGAATACTGTGACGAGATTCGGGAGGAGTCGCAGAAGGGCTTCTGGCAGCTGGGCGAAAGCTACGCCGTTTCGCTGATGAAGTCCTACTGGGGCGATGCGGCAACGGCCGAGAACAACTGGGGCTATGACCTGATGCCGCGGATTTCCGGTGCACACTCTACGTATCAGACGCTGGAGGCAATGCTGGAAGGCGCTGTGGAAGGCTACCTGGTCTTTGGGCAGAACCCGGCGGTGGCGCAATCCAACGGTGGTATGCAACGCCGTGGTTTGGCCGCGCTGAAGTGGCTGGTCGTGCGCGATTTCCAAGAGATTGAGACGGCATCGTTCTGGAAGGATGCGCCAGAGATCAAAACTGGCGAGCTGAAAACCGAGGAGATCGGCACCGAGGTCTTCTTGTTCCCGGCCGCCACGCACGCGGAAAAGGCCGGTACGTTCACGCAAACCCAGCGCATGTTGCAGTGGCGTTTCAAAGCCGCGCCTTCGCCGGGCGATGCCAAGAGCGATTTGTGGTTCTTCTACCAACTGGGCAAGAAGATCAAGCAGCGCTTGGCGAATTCGACGGACCCGCGCGATCTACCAGTGCAGAAGATGACCTGGGATTACGTGGAAACCGAGGAGGGTGAGCCGAACCCAGAGGACGTGCTCAAAGAGATCAACGGTTACTACCTGGATGGGCCGAACAAGGGCGAGTTGCTGCCGAGCTTCGTGGAGATGAAAGCCGACGGCACCACCTCTGGCGGCTGCTGGATTTATACCGGCGTGTATAAAGACGGCATCAACCATTCGCAGAAGAAGGTCCCGGGCCGCGAACAAAACGAGGTCGCGCTGGATTGGGGCTGGGTCTGGCCGTCGAACCGCCGCATCTTGTACAACCGTGCCTCGGCGCGACCGGATGGAACCCCCTGGTCAGAGCGTAAGAAGTACGTGTGGTGGGACAAGGATGCTGGCAAGTGGGTTGGCGACGACGTGCCGGATTTCCCGGTGGACAAAGCCCCGGACTACAAGGCGCCTGCCGACGCCGTGGGCCCGGATGCGCTGGATGGCACCGATGCCTTCATCATGCAGTCCGACGGGCGCGGCTGGTTGTTCGCGCCTAGTGGTCTGTCGGATGGGCCCTTGCCGACGCACTACGAACCGCACGAATCGCCGGTGGGAAACATCCTGTATACCCAGCAGCAATCGCCGACGCGCATGCCGATCAAGCGTGCAGACAACCTCTCGCGTCCGGAACCGGGCAAGCCAGGCTCCGAGGTATTCCCGTTCGTCTTCTCTACCTACCGGTTGACGGAGATGTATACCTCGGGTGCGATGACGCGTCGCTTGCCGTACCTCGCGGAGCTACAACCGGGCTTGTTCTGTGAAGTGGATAAGGACCTGGCTGCCAAGCGCGGGCTAGAAAATGGTGAGTGGGCGACGATCATCTCGCCACGTGGTGTGATTGAGGCGCAGGTGCTGGTCACTGACCGCATGCAGATGTTGCAGATCAACGGCGAGGAATTCCACCAGATTGGTTTGCCGTTCCACTACGGCGAATCCGATACCACAGCCGTTGCTGGCGACGGCGCCAATGACCTGCTAGGCCTGACGCTGGAGCCGAACGTGTTCATTCAGAACTCCAAGATCGGTGCTTGCGATATCCAACCGGGCCGACGCCCCCGCGGGCAGGCGCGCCGGGATTTGCTGGTGGAATACCAGCAGCGTGCGCAGCTGACCGTGGACAGCGGCAACGAGTTGCTCACTGGCGAAGACGGCAGTGTTTCTGATGCAGCTTCGCGGCAGCAACGTCTGGATGCCGTCGGCAAGTCTGAGTATGGGCCGGAGAATCGCGCTGACCAGCACAACCCCGATGAGAGCGAAGAAGGGAAGTAAAGGATTATGCTTCTGACCGAAAACGCCTCCTCGCATGGTTATGACGACTATCAGCGCATGGCATTTTTCACCGATACCTCGGTGTGCATTGGCTGCAAGGCCTGCGAGGTTGCTTGCAAAGAGTGGAATCGCAACCCCGTGGAAGGCTACGAGGTTACCGGTGATTCTTACGACAACACCGGCGCGCTGGGGGCGAATACCTGGCGGCACGTGGCGTTTGTGGAGCAGAACAACGACCGCATTGAGCAGTCCCGCGCAGAGGGCAAAAAACTGATTTCGTTGGGCATGCCGACGATCGGTGGCCAGGACGGGAACGCTGGTCAGATGGGGTCGGCGGTTGGCGCTGGTGCTGCAACCGGTAGCCCCGCTGGCGCTGCAACAGAGACCACCAACACCACCCCGCCGGATACGGATTCTTTCCGTTGGCTGATGTCCTCGGATGTGTGCAAGCACTGCACCAACGCCGGTTGCCTGGACGTGTGCCCGACGGGTGCGCTGTTTCGTACGGAGTTCGGCACCGTTGTCGTGCAAGATGATGTGTGCAATGGCTGCGGCACGTGTGTGGCTGGGTGCCCATTTGGTGTTATTGAGCGCCGCGACGACGGCGGGGTGACGCTCAAGCAAGACAAAACTGCCACCGTGGACTACCAGGATAATTCGCACGCTGGGGTGAACGTGCTGGCGAAGTTGAAGCAGCGTGGGCTGCAGGGCCCGAACAAAATTGACCACACCCCTGGTAAGTCCATGCCGATTAAAAATATTGGCGTCGCCCAGAAATGCACTATGTGCTATGACCGGCTGAAAGTCGGCGAGCAACCAGCGTGTTCGAAGACCTGTCCGACGGATTCTATTCAGTTCGGCACCTACGAGGACATGCTGGCCGCGGCGAAACAGCGCGTGCGCGTGCTGCATGAACAGGGGCTGACCGAGGCCCGCCTGTACGGCGCGAATAGTGACGATGGCGTGGGTGGCACGGGCTCGATTTTCTTGCTGCTGGATTCGCCCGAGGTCTATGGTTTGCCGCCAGACCCGCGCGTGCCGACGGCGGATTTGCCGCAGATGTATAAAACCGCCGTGAAGGCCATCGGTGGCATGGCATTGGCCGTGGCTGGTGCGTTTGTTATGGGAGGTCGGAAGTGAGCAACTTCGACGAATACCGCCCACCGCAGGGCGAACGCCCCAACCGCTACCGCAAGTTCGATGGCACAAAGCCGAAGAAGAAACGCAAGCGGCCCGGTGCGGGTGCACAGGATGGTTCCAAAGAAGAGCGGATGGCAGAAGACTTCGAGTTTTCTTCCTACTACGGCAAACCCGTCGTCAAGGCTCCGCCGTGGGAGTGGCCAATTGGTGTCTATTTGTTCCTCGGCGGTGTCAGTGGCGGCTCCGGCATGCTGGCGGCGGGCGCGCAAGCCACCGGCAACAAGCCGTTGTTGCGCACAACTCGCTTGACGACGCTATCTGCTGCCTCGCTCGGTTCCGTGTTTTTGATTCTGGACTTGGGCCGGCCGGAACGCGCGTTGAATATGTTCCGCGTGTTCAAGGTGACCTCGCCGATGTCGGTGGGCTCGTGGATTTTGATGAGCTTCGCCAGTGCTTCGGCGATCCCGGCGCTGGTGGAAGTCGATGAGCTGGCTGGTCGTCGTGGTCTGCCGTTGCCGAAGTTCGCGCGCACTGCGCTGCGGAAACTCGCCGGGCCCGCTGGTGCGGCCACGGGTGTTTTGGGTGGCCCGCTGGCTGGTTATACGGCGGTGCTGTTGTCGAATACCTCGAACCCGGTGTGGAACGACATGAAAAACCATCTGCCGTATGTGTTTGTGTCCTCGGCCTCGGCGGCGGCGTCGGGTTGTGCGATGGTCACCACGCCAGTGGATAGTGCAGGCCCGGCCCGCGCGTTGGCCATGGGGGCGGCTGTGAGTGATCTGGTGGCCACGAAGGTGCTGGAAAACGGTATGGAACCGGAACCGCGCGAGGCTTTGCACCACGGCAAGTCCGGCAAGCTCATGAAGGCTTCGGAATACCTCATCGCCGCTGGTGGTGTGGGTGCTGCGGTGTCGGCGGTGACGAAATCCCGCGCGGTCTCGGTGCTTTCGGGCCTGTCGTTGTTGGCTGGTTCTGCCTGCACGCGCTTCGGGGTGTTGGACGCCGGGCTGGAGGCAGTGAAAGATCCGGCCACCACCATTGGGCCGCAGAAGCGTCGTGCGCAGCGACGCCGTGAGCAGCAGGGCTTAGCTGGCGACGTGGTGACGCCGGACTAGCGCACCTGTGGTGACACTGGATTAGCGTGCCCGTGGTGCCCCGGATTAAAGGTGGTGCCGCCGGGCTAAAGCAGGCCTAGCGCACCGAGATATACGCGGTGTTCTCGCCGGTGCCGCTACCACCGTTGAGTTCCACGGTGCCTTCCCCAGTGGGTTCCACGGTGCGTTCTACAGTGCGGCCAATAACCGGGTAACCAGGCACTTCGCCGATGACCAGCAAGCCGCCGGAGGTTTGGGCGTCGGCCAGGAAGATCAAGTCTTCTTCCGAAATCGCCTCCGATTCCACCGACAAGTGCGGGCGCACCCAATCCAGGTTGCGGCGCGAACCGCCGGGGATGAAGCCGTCGGCAAGCGCTTCCTTGGCGCCGTCGATGGCAGGAACCGCGGAAAAGTCGAGTTCCGCGGCCACCCCGGATGCCCGGCACATTTTGTACAAGTGGCCCAGCAAACCGAAGCCGGTGACATCCGTGGCCGCCTTTGCACCCGCCGCCAGCGCGGCCTGCGAAGCTTCGCGGTTGAGGGTGGTCATGGAATCAACAGCCGCCTGGGATACCTCCCCGGTGGCTTTGTGCTTGTTATTCAGAATTCCCACGCCGATCGGCTTGGTTAACGTGATGGGCAAACCGGGCTGGGCGGCGTCGTTACGCATGAGTTTTTCTGGTGCGACAATGCCGGTGGCAGCCATGCCGTACATGGGTTCGGGGGCGGTGATCGAGTGCCCACCGGTGACAGAAATGCCTGCTTGGGTGGCCACATCCATGCCGCCGCGTAGGACTTCGCGCAGCACATCCAGGCCGAGTATGTCGTTGGGCCAACCCACCAGGTTGATCGCGGTCACCGGGGTGCCGCCCATGGCGTAGACGTCGGAAAGCGCATTGGCGGCTGCTACCCGGCCCCAGTCGTAAGGGTCGTTGAGCATGGGGGTGAAAAAGTCCGCGGTAGAGATCACCGCCAGCCCGTCCTGGATTTTTACGGCCGCGGCATCGTCACCGTCGTCCAGTCCGACCAGCACGTTGGGGTCGGCTTTGCCGATGAGGCCCGCGACGGCTGATTCCAACTCCCCGGCCGGGATCTTGCAGGCGCAGCCACCGCCGGCGGCAAACGAGGTGAGGTTAACGGGCGTAGACGGTGCCCCGGACTTGTTCGCGTTGGGCGCAGAATTATTGGATTCGGTTACTTCACTCATAGGCCCATATTACGTGGGACTATGACGTTGCTTGGTGCGTGCGAGCGATCTGTAGACTAGCCGACGGAGGCGTATGCGTTCCTGGTGGGCGCCCCGGTCTTCAAAACCGGTGAGGCCGAGCATCTCGGTCTGGCAGGTTCGATTCCTGTCCGTCTCCGCCACAAATTTTGCCACAACGCAGGCAAGTTTCCCGCCCTGCAAGGAGGTCGCCACGGTGCCTGATTCTTTAACGCCTGACAACGATCCCCGCAGGAATATCCCGAAGATGGATCAACTGTTGCAACTTCCCGCCGTCGAATCGGCACGTGAGAAGCTTGCGGAGCACACCGTCCGTGCGGCCATAAAAAACGTTCTTGCCGACGCCCGCCGCGGCGCCATTGCCGTCGATTCCATCGAAGAGCGCATTGCTGAAAACCTGCGTGCGCAGCAACCGTTTGCCCTGCGCCCGGTCATTAATGCCACTGGGGTGATCATCCACACCAACCTGGGCCGCGCCCCGCTGCCACCGGCTGCCGTGGAGGCGTTGCAGGCTGCGGCTTCGTATACGGACGTGGAAATGGATCTGGCCAGCGGTAAGCGATCGAAAAACCGCGGGGCCGGAGCTACCCAGGCGTTGCTGGATGCGTGTCCAGCGGCGGAGGACGCGCTGATCGTCAACAATGGGGCTTCCGCGTTGTTGCTGGCCACGGCGGCGCTGGCGCCGAACCAAGAAGTGATCATCTCCCGCGGCGAGTTGATCGAGATCGGCGCCGGCTTCCGCTTGCCGGAACTCATTGAATCCACCGCGACGCGCCTGCGCGAGGTGGGCGCGACCAACCGCACGCACCTGGCTGATTATGAAAACGTGATCACCGCGGATACTGGCGCGATTTTAAAAGTGCACCCGTCGAATTTCCGTATGGAAGGATTCACGGCTGCGGTGGGCGTCGACAAGCTGCGCCAGCTCGCGCGCACCCACGGCAAGTACTTGCTTGTGGATCTGGGTTCGGGCCTGCTCACGCATGATCCCGCGTTGCCGGAGGAGCCAGATATTCATAGTCAGCTGGTTGCGGGGGCGGATGTGGTGATTGCTAGTGGCGATAAGCTGCTTGGCGGCCCGCAGGCGGGCATTGTGCTGGGGAGTGCCGAGGCGATTGCGAAAATGAAAAAGCATCCGTTGGCGCGGGCGGTGCGCATTGATAAGTTGCGCCTGAATGCCTTGCAAGCAGCGGTAACGACGCCGTCGAATGCCGTGCAGGATGCGTTGCGTATTGATCCGCGGCGTTATCGTGAGCGCACGCAGGCGCTTGCCGACGTCACTGGTGGCCGCGTGTTGGCCCATGACGGGCGTGTCGGCGGTGGGGGGAGCGCCGGAGTATCCGTTGCCTGGTGTGGCGGTGGCTCTGTCGGAGTCGCTGGCTGCGCCGTTGCGGCAAGCTAGCCCGCCGGTGCTCGCGCGGGTGCATGATGGCCAGTGCGTGGTGGATGTGCGCTGCGTGCCAGAAGATCAGGATGAGCTGCTGGCCCAGACCATCCGGGGCGTGCAAGCGCGGCAGGCCCAGCGCACTCAGCGCACTCAGCACACTCAGCGCACCCAACAGCCCACCCAGGAGGCGAACTAAATGCACGTCGTTGCCACCGCCGGGCACGTTGACCACGGCAAATCCGCTTTGGTGCGCGCCCTGACGGATATGGACCCGGACCGCTGGGCGGAAGAAAAACGCCGCGGGTTGACTATTGACCTGGGCTTTGTCTGGACGACCTTGCCGTCCGGCACGGATCTGGCGTTCGTGGATGTGCCCGGACACGAGAAGTTCCTGGGCAATATGCTCGCCGGTGTGGGCCCCGCGCCGGTAGTCATTTTCGTGGTCGCTGCCGATGAAGGTTGGCAGGAGCAGTCTACGGATCACCGCGATGCCGTGCGCGCGTTGGACATCCGCCATGGGCTGATCGCCCTG
>ERZ1023415.102-NODE-102-length-16155-cov-5.658385_pt1 | contig 16155 bp, 17 predicted proteins | sample MGYA00380510_ERZ1023415 | MGnify/ENA primary metagenome ERZ1023415 (study PRJEB33173, sample SAMEA4830299) | metagenome | study: EMG produced TPA metagenomics assembly of the PRJEB25223 data set...
CTGCACCATTGCGACCAGGTAATCCTTGTTCACCTCTTGCACCTTGCAAGCCATCTAAACCACGTTGTCCCGGTTCTCCTTTATCTCCTTTTTCTCCCTTGTCTCCTTTTACTTTAGCCCACTTGTATTTTTTAGGGTCTGTGCTATCGTTTGGTTCAAAGTCTGTATAAATACCAATATAGAGTTTATTGATTGAGCTATCAAGACTAAATCCATCTGTTCCTGTTGCATTATTAGCCCATGCTGTATGGACATAAGGAGTACGGCCATCTCGCCCTGGAGTTCCAGGTGTACCAAGTTTTCCATCAGCAACATTAACAAGCGATATCTCATCAACAGCAACCTCTTTATTTCCAATGTAAGCTGCAACTGTCAGAGTAACTGTATCAGTTACATTTGAGCCTCTAACTAAGTAAGTCATCCCTGTTGTTACTTCTCCATCAAGTGCCCATCGCCAAGTAACACCAACAACGACTGGTTTTCCTCCCTTGTATAAGGTTGGGGTTACTAGACTCTGGCCGATCTGATTTTTAAAGATAACACCATTGTCCGTTGACAATTTGATAGTATATGGTTTAGCAGCTTCAAACAATCTCTCAAAGGCTGACTGGATATCAGCTGATAGTTTGTTTTCAAGTGCCTTGAAATTGTCAAATATTGTCTTATTTCTCACTGGATTTGTGAAACTGATTTTTTGATCAGTAACCCGTGCTTGAATCATCAATAGAGGGGCAAAACCGTCATCATGGACTTTAACAGTATCTCCAATATCAGCATCGACAAAGCCATCAACTTCATAAGTGATAGCTGGATAACAATACTTTTTCAATTTGAGATAACCTAAACGTCTTAACTCGTTTGGCTCATCTGTTTCAAAATGAAAATCTTTTCTTGTCCACTGGTCAAGCTCCCCTGTTGAATGAGTAAAGGTTGAGGGATATAGTTGCATTGAAATAGGCGCATACAGTGCTTGCCCTCTTTGATAAAATTCAACTATCCCTTTCTCGTTCTTTACTTCCCATTCATCCAATCCCTCAATCGTCAAAACATCCTCAGTTGTATTTGTTTTTTCTTTTGGATTTGGTTTTTTCAAGACTTTTGTTTCAGACGTTGATGCTCCGCCTTTTTTGCTGGTTGTAACAGTTTGTTCTATGGAACCATCAGAACGAGTCGTTGTGGTCGTTGTGATCCGTGTCTTGTCCGCTAACTTTGTAACTTTAGTGTGGACAATAGTTTTGCTCTTAGTCCCATCTGAGGCTGTAGAGATTGTGGTTTTCGTCGTTGAACCATCTGCATTTTTTACAGTTTCGCTTTTGGAGCCCTTATCTCCGCTCGGTTCTTCTTCAACCGTTGGCATTTTACCAGTCGGTCTGATTGTATTGAAAATACCAGTCTTATCCACTTTTCTTGTAATAGAGTGGATGTTTTTTCCGTATTTAACAATGACATCATTTCTTACACGTCCCACCCCTTGATGGTTGTCATCGTTTTCATGATAAACATTAACACTAAACTTTTTGATAGTGCTATCAGCATTTAACTGTGTATCAAATTCAATCTCAGCATCAAATCGTTTGGCTAGGCTTAATAGACGGGCTAGTTTGGTTTCTTGCCCCTCCCATTCCAGAGTACGCTTATAATCTGATATTTCATTGATACCAATAGAAAGGTGAGTATAATTTAAAAGATCCATCGCCTCACAATACTCTTTGAAAGTCATCGCTTTGTTAGATTTATAAGGGTTCGCAAGCTCATTGATTAACTCAAGATTGAGATTTTCACAATAACATTTGATTGTCTGCTCATTTTCTTCAACAATAATGATATTAAACACAAAGCTTTTACCCTTGTACTTAAATGAGACAAATGCATGCTCATTCAAATGATGATAGGCTTTAGCAAGAGGTAAATCAGACTTTACAGCCTTTTTAAATACCGTAAACTCAAACGTTGACGAACCTGTTGCAAGACTTCTTGTCCAAGTATCATCGTAATAATTTAACGTACCTTGTTTTTCGTTATCAATAAATGCTACCTTTTGTAAATTTGCATCATGGATTGTCAAAAGCATCTTATATCCACCTTTCTTCAAATTCGATTGTTACAGTTGGTTTTTTCTTAACAAAACGTGAAAAATACAACTCTAGTTGAGATTTTCCTGGAGGAATTGCTGGCCAATGTGAACCGTCTACAACTTCGCTTACTTTAGATATCCCGTCAATATACACACTATCGTCCTCACTGTTGATTACAACATTTGAACCTATTGGATAGCGATTAGGAATATCTCTACTCTTTGTCACAAAGTCTTTTCTATACATGAACTCATCAACATACATATGTGATACAAGAGGCCAGTCTCTGAGTGCTCCAAGCGTGATATGGATTTTTGCTGATTTTTTGTCTTTTATCTCCGGAATAATAAAGTCATAATGAGAGCCATCAAAAAACACTTGAACTCTATCATCGTTTCTTTTTAACTCTGACCAGCCCTTTTCCGCGCTAAATGGATCAAGTTTGCCTACTTGAGCCCCTGTCCCAGTAAAATACCACCATTTGATAAACTTGTATCCACCTTTGCCGTCAGTGGTGAAAAAACTATACTCACAATCAAGTGTCTGATAGCGTTTGTAAGTTTCCACCCCATACAAGAAATTGCCGTCTGTATCCGATACAGTAACCTTTATGAAACCATATTGATTAGCGACTGCTGCCATAAAAACTTGTCTCCAAAGCAGATAGTCATTCAATGAACCAACTTCTCCACTACTATCAACAGGAATAGCCCATGTCAAACTTTGTGCATTATTTCGATTTTTTTCAACTGTACCACGGTTTGATAATTCGATATGATTACGCCCCCACATACTTGTTGTACTCAAAGTGCCAACAAGACGCTCCTTATTATCATTTGTTACAGCTACTCCTTTAGTGCCATTTTGAAATCCTTTTAGAATATTAGTCCCTCTATAATCTATCAATGTTTCAGAGTCTCTGTATTTTTCAGTATCAGCCTCTTCACGATTTCCTAACTCAAACGCCGCTCTGTTGTTAACAACTCCAATATATCCATTCTCTGAGTTGTGTTTAATTCTAATAATTGGATAAGCTGGCTCTGTTCCTGTATTTGTTAAATTAAATACTATCCTATCCGGTGCGCTTGTTTCATTTGTATCGATATCAAAATTTTTTAAAGTCGTGCTGTGAGCCACGCCATCAGGAATTATTATTTTTAACTCTGAGCGCTGGAACCATCTTGTCAAATTTTCTGGAGTAATCTCATCTACCGGCAACCCCATATAGTATTTGTCTGGCTCATCGCCATAAGTAATCTTTACTGGCTCTAAAACGTTTAGAATGCCTGCCAAATCATGCTTTAATTGTTCCATTTCAATTGCATTTGTGGTTTTGATGTCAAATTTTATGATATGCTCTTTTTCTCCAATCTTAACCTGTTGGATATTCACGCCCAATAAGGGAGCGTTATCAGTTGATACGCTCCTCTTGTTCCCGATAGGGCGGATAATATCTGTTATACGAAAGAATTTAGACATATCAACTCCGTTGAAAGTCATTATCTTTGTCATGACAATACCCCTTTCATCCTATTATCTCGTCTTAGTTGTTCCGATTGATATTTAGCAAATTTATCGCCTGTTCTGGCGACTAAAGTACCATCGTTTAAGTACATTTCATTTGGTCGTCTAACGGCCGTCTCAGCTACATCCAGGGCTTTTTCGAGTAGTTCGCTAGACTTGTCCATAGTAACTTTGATTTTTTCAGCTATTGTCTGCTTACTACTTTGTTTAACAGTCACTTGAGCACCTAGTTTCTTGTTTAAGCCAAGTGCAATTTCTGGTCTAGTATCAATCATCATGCTTTCTTTTAATCGCAACATTGTTCTTTCAACTTTCCCTTCATCTGCTTTACTTCCAACCGCTATATCTTGATGTATGAAACCCCCGACTTCATCACGCATTGCTCTAGATGGCGAGTGAATATCTAGTGCGCTCTTGATGGTCGCTTTTACCCTTTCAGCAATTGAATTAGCTGTTGCCATAACAGAACCAGAGCCACTCCAAAGCCCTGCATTAAGACCAGACATCGCCATTTCACCAATGTACGTGAAATCACTCTGCAGACTATCAAATGGTTTCTTAATTTGATTGGCTAAATTAGTAACAGATGATACAGGTTGATTGGTACCTTTATCTACCCCCTCAGCTAAACCGGTAGTGATAAAACCACCATACTCATTGAAAACACGAGATGGGGAATTGATATCCATTTCACTTGTAAAGGATTCTTTTATGTCATTTGCCATGTTTTTAGAAGCTTCACTTGCAATTTCAGCTCCAGCTTTTATACCATCACCAACACCTTCAGGAATATTTTTCCCTTTTTCAGGGAAGTCAGCAGCTGCAATTTCCTCTTGTAAGCTTGAAACTTGACTTTGTACAATACCCTTGATTTTGTCTGTGATACCCAAAGCACCCGTATCCATACCAGCAGTTAAGCCATTCATAGCTGACTCACCACCTTGAGTAAAGACTTCGTTCAATGTTGCCAATTTTTCGTCTGATGCATTAACGAGTTCTTGAACGTACAACCCACCTTGAGGCCCCATCGCTTGCAATTTAGCTAAAATCCCCTCGTTTACCCCACGTTCGGCCAATGTATTGAGGTTTGTTGCCCAATTATTAACCGCCTCTTGGTTTTTTTGGAGGTTGGCAATCATTTCATCGACACTAATAGCTGACTTCATTTGTATCTGATCAAACATGTTCGTTGTGGTTTCAAGCAACTCATTGTATTTAGAGCGCATATCATCAACCGCTTTTTGTTGAGCTTTAGACATACCTTCGTATGATATAACTTGTCGATTAGATCCATTTTCGGCAGCAGCAGCCATCGCTTCAGATGCCGCCTGTTGAACTTGAGACGTTTTTTCGTACTCAGTTTGCAATTCTGTCTGAGTATTTTTTAGCTCAGTTTCCTTGTCGTTGAGTTCTTGCAGTCTTTCTTTACGGACACTGTCGCTAACATTGGATTCTTCATTCCATTTTTTGCGTTGTTCAGCTATCTGCTTTAGCTGTTCGCCAATTTCAGCACGCTTTTGTTCGATATCAAGCAGGTTCTTCTGGGATGTCTCCCATGTTGATTCTGCCTCCATCGCTGAGATACGAGCTTTGATTTGGTCATTGTTATGAGACAAAGAATCAGTGTTTTTGTCATAGACTAGATTCAATCCACTAACAGAGGCATTTAAAGCATCAATCTTTTTCTTGAGATTTTTCTTGTCTGCTGCTGTCTTATTTGTCTTTTGTGATAACTGGACAATTTCGTCAGCCAATTTTTGGTAAGATTCTGTATTACCTTTTACAGACTCAAGATTTTTTTGACGTTTTTTTGCGCTTTGTTTAACAGAATCCGTTAATTGAGCCGTACTCTTGACTAACTCCTCTTGTTCTGATTTGAGGCGTTTGGTTTCCTCACTCTCGGCAGTTAGCCATTGCCACAACCCTACCAATGCCCCAACAGCAAGACCTACACCAGCAACAACCAAACCAATCGGGCCAGTTAAAGCGGTCAGTGCTGCTTTAAATGCGGTAGTTGCAGCAGTCGCAGCAATAGTAGCAGCAGTCTGTAAGCTGATAGAGCCAGTTAGAACCCCATAAAGCAAATTGGATGCTGTCAAAGCTCCGTTATTGGCCAAGTTAGCAACCATTTGAGCCTTTGTTACTGAGCCACAAGTAGCTTGGGCAGCTGTCATTAGATTGATGATCTGAATCGCTCCTGTGGCTGTTGTTTTGAATGTCTGCCAGGAATTAATTAAGTTTTTTGTTGCTGTTATAGCTTCATTAGCGGCACGCATAGCCACCAAAGCAGAAACCAAACTAATAATAACTGGTGTCAAAGATGAGATTACAGAAGCTCCAGTACCCAAAATACTAAACAAAGTCTGAAAAACAGGTGTGCTAGCTTTAATTACGTTGACAATAACACCAAAAGCCGCATTGATGATTACTTTCAATGCATCGAAGTTCTCAGCAATCGTCTTACCTGTTGCTGCCTTTGTTAAATCGTCAAGAGCCTTGATAGTATTAGCTACACCTTTAACAACCGCATTCTTTAAGTTCCCAAAAGATGTCTGGATCCCTTTACTGTTAGTTTTAGCAAGTTCTGCAAAACCACCAACGCCACCATTCAATTCAACCAATTTTCTTGAAAATTGGTTGAAAGTGATACGCCCCTCTTTTAATGCAGAATAGAAATCATTCTGAGCAGATTGGCCAGCAAAACCGAATGATTCAGCAGTCTTTTGCAAAGCATAAGGCATGGTTTCCTGTAACGTTTTCCAACTTTGCATGTCAACCTTGCCAGCTGATAACATCTGACTGAACTGTTGTAAACCACGGCTTGCATCAGCACTAGAAGATCCAGAGGCAAGAAAGGCATTATTAAGAGCAAGTGTTAAATCTGTTGATTTGTTTATATCGCCAGTAATCGATGTAAGGCGTTGAGCTGTGCCTACCACTTCATTTAAAGTCGTAGGCAAACCCTCAATACCTGCCGCTAGTTTCTTAGTTGAGCGCGTGACATCTTCTGTACTATGCCCCATAGCTTGCATCACTCTTGGATAACTTTCAAGAGTATCAAAACGTTGAATCGCTCCGCCCAAGGAATCTGTTAGAAGATCTACCGCTTTAGATGCCAGTTTAAAAGCAGCACCACCAATCGCAAATTTCTTTAGGGAACTGCTCCCTCTATCACCTTTCTGTGCCGTTTTATCTAACTCATCGTTTAGAACCTTGACTTTATTACCATCCACATCGACAACGATGGTCACTTTTCCATCAGACATTATCTTCTCCCTCCTTTCCTAAACTATATTTAGCTTGTAATTTGCGCATTTTATTCTTATCCCCACCATATTCTGGTTTCCATGCTCGGATTTCTATAATCTGTTGCATGATTGTGTTATCTGGCAAAGCGTTCAAAAGTGCTTTAAATTCTGTCCATGTCAACTCATTTTGAACTTTCAAAAGATTGATGCCGTAGGCTTGTAAAAAACTAGCATAAATGTACTCTGCATCTTGTTCAAAATCAATCAATTTTTCTTGTTCTTCTTCACCTTTTGCCTTTGGCATGGGATTGCCTAGCAAATCATACTGAACAGTTTCTTTTTCGATCCCTAGAAAGTGTTCTTTTATGTAAATCCAACAATCTACAACCTCTTTGATGTCGTATAATTCTTGGCCAGTTAGCAAATGGACAATCAACTGAGCTTGTTCTAGACGCGTCATTTCATCCTCTTTTAGGATTTCAAAGACATCTAGAACTTTATTAAAAGACAGGTCTATGTCGTACTCTTTATCAGCAATAGAAAAATTTGTGATTAAGGCATCATTTAATTTCATAGACATATTTTTTACCTGCTATTTCTTTTTGTTTTTTTTTTTTTTTTTGTTGTTCTTGATTGGAGTGACTTTTCCCTTGTTTAAATAGTGACTAGCACGCTCTTTCACCACCGTTTTGTGTTGCTCAGCAACTTCTTCCAACTTGTCATGCAACATGATTGCGGTCTGTTCTAGAGCGTTATTTAGGGCGTTATAATCTGGATATATAGAATATAACTTGTCAAATGTACCGTCGCCAAAAATAAGATCATATTGAATCTCAAGCTGTTTCTTCTCCAATTCAATAGCCCCAGCAACTACTTCTTTAGTTACTCCATCACGCTCAATTTTGTTATTGATATTTGCAGATACCACATCTAATTCATATTGGACAAGGCGACGTTTTAGTTCTTCTTCCATGTCATAAAAGCGCATTAAGCTCTCTTGACTTGTATCAAACCATAGCTCTACTTCTCCGATTTTTACTGGAAATCCTGTACGTTTTAGTTCAATCTGAATATCTGTCATGTCTTTACTCCTTTTCCTGTTGTTAAAAAGGGCAAGGCTCAATGCCCGCCCTTATCAAAAGCTATTACCCAATACCAGTCTCTTTTGGCGTTGAGTTGTAAGAAAGCTTACATTCAAACACCTCATAGTCAGAGGCAGCGCCAGAACCTGCTTTGATTTCTGTTGCAGTTGCAGCTCCCACCCATTGTTTCTTCTTGTCAGAAGAAACAACCTTGTGCCATAGCTTACGGTCATCCCCTGTCTTGTACTTCATCCCAGCAATAAGAGCCTGTGCCTTATCGTCTGGATCGTAAGTCCCCTTAAAGGTATAAGCACCTTTTACGCTGACCACGGTTGTTTCTTCCTAGTACGCTTGTTCCTCTGTTTGCTCGTCTGTATCATCTGATACGTCTGAGATCCATTTAGCAAGTTCCAACCATGTATCTTCTGTTGTTGGTTCAGTTCCTCCATTGTATGGAGCTACAAAATGGCCACGTAGGGCGTTTTTTTGTCTTGTCATTGTTTGTTCCTCTCTATTACGATTTTCGCCACAATTTCAATTGTGTAATAATAATAGCCTTGCTCATCCTTGCCTTTCATGGCAGGCCTGCTGACTTCCATTCCCATATATTCATAAGAATTATTGTCACTTGGTAAAACTAAGTCTATCTTTGCTAGTTCTGAGGTGACTAACCAAATAGTGTCATTGGCTACTGAGTTCTTTTTTGCCTTTACGGCGATTTCAAACGGCAAAGAAACTTCTTGTGTGCCATCCATATACTCTCTATCCACTTTCCCGCCTGGTATCTGATTGATAACCAGATCATCTTTGTCATCCTCAAAGTAATCAAAGCGTGGTTCAACTGATAAATTTAAAGTCTTGATATGCTTTAAAAGTACATTTTGAAAGTCATTCTCTCGCATCAAAGCCCCATTCCTTTCACAAAAGCTCTAGCCCATTCTTCAGCATGTTTACTAGTAGCAACTTGATCCCATCGTTTTCCTGTACCTGGAGTGGTATATCTCCTAAAGGTGACAATGCCGTTTGCTCCGTAAAATTGCGCTCTAGCATAAACTGTTCCATAGACAACAGCATCACCTTGTCCAACGATTCGGCCAGAAGCTCTCAACTCTCCACCCCTCAAGGGGATATATTGATCATTGTCTAGCAAGATTTTGCTAGCGACTGCAATCTTTCCTCTTGTCATGGATTCGTTCGAAAGTTTCTGTTTAGCTTTCTGCAAGTCAACTTTAATGGCGATATTCATTAGATCACCTCAATTTCTTGACTGAATATCTCACCATCATAATAGTTAGTTTGAAATCCATTAATTGTGTAATCTCCTATCCCATCGTTTACTTTTGCACCCATCCAACTGTTATCAACTGTCACAAAAGATAGCGAGGGATAGAGGTATATAACCCCTTGTTTTTGCCTTGATTTTGAATTTCCTGTACCAGTTTTTGAATTTCCTGTACCAGTTTTTGAATTACGATTACCAGATCCCCCCACTGATCTATCAAAACGTACATTTTTAATAGTCAACGGTTCTGAATATACTTCATCCCCATAATCGTTTTTATCAGCTACTTTTTTTATGGTTAGGACATCCTTTAACAAACGCTTGTCAATCCCTTTTAATAACCGCTTATCGATCATAGGCAACTCCAACAACTAGGCTAAAGCCGGCTTGTCTCAAAGCATTTTCAGCATCCATAGACAAATTAAATCGCTGACCTGCTAATGTGCTTTGTGAGGTGCTATAAGAGATTGATGTACGGCCAATAGAGACACTATTGGCTAGCTGTTTGTCATCGGCTGACATAATACCAGAGGCATCGAGATAGGCTATTTGGAATGCCATAGCAAGCTTTACAGCAGATTTGCGATAGGCAATTTCTTTTTCAAAATCAATGTCTTTCTGATAAATACCGTTAGTGTATAGGTCAATCGCTATCTTTGCCCGTTTTGCCAATTTTTCAAAGTCTGTAACTTCATCAAAACCTAACTCATCGAACTCCTCTTGTGTCAAATAAGTCATGTGTAACCTCCCTTAAAAATAAAGGGTGTTGCCACCCCTTATTTAATCTTCAACAGTTGCCTGAGATGCATCATCTACAGATGGGGCATCTTCTGGTTCAAGCGTTCCATTTTTGTCAACAAGTTCTAAAACATTTTTCACATCTGGAAAAGCATTTTTTAGTTTCTTGTTGACTTCTTTAGCATAATTTTCATCAAGTTCAATAATGTCATTGACAATCACATCCATGTTGAGTTGCTCAAAGAAAAGATTTTTTGTTGCTTTGTAAAGTGCCATGTTCTACCTCCTATACAATAGTTCCTGTAACTTTGCAAATTGCTTTCTTATTGTCATCAAGAGTGTAAGTACCACCCTTAGCAGCAGCTTGCAATTTCACACCATCAAAGTTTTCAGCCTCAATTACACGGGCTGTTGAGATACCAACAAACGGAATGACAATACCGTTTGGTGAGAAGATAGCGATAACTCCTGTCTCAAAGTACTGCGCTGGCGTTTCTTCCAAGGTAAAGCCCTTATATTTTGGTAGCCCGTTTTCATCAAGGGAGATAGTTGCCCCTTTGGCGCTTGTAACTGATGCCATATCTACGATGGCGTTGTAAAATTCAGAACGCAAGTAAACAGTAATCGGCGCTGTAACTTCGTTGTTTGTGTAAAAAGCCGACAACTTATTGAATAAAGCTTTTACTTTGTCATCTGTAAAATCAGCAAGGGCTTCCGTCTTAGTAGCGTTGTCAGACAAGTATTTACCAATTCGCTTGTTCACTGTTCGAGTTTGTGCCTCGGATTGCAACTTCAAGCGGTCGGCAACAGCAGCGTTAAGATCATTGTTTACTGTGTAACGGTCAAGCCCCTCATGGATTGTAAGGGTATAGTCATAGTTGACATCTGTATTTTCATATTTAACTTCTGTCAAACCACCAAAGCGTGACTGAGCCCCTGAGTTATCACCAAAACCACCATCATTTTCACCGGTTTTGTACTCACCGATTACAACTGGTGTGTTGTTTGTTTTAACTGAGAAAGCCTTAGAGTTTTCTTGTACCCCATCCAAAATCTGAATAGGTGCTAGAGCGTTTGAAAATGCTGCCCGCACTCTAAAAACTGTCTCAAGAATGCCCGCATATTGTTTCTCATAGCGGCGCACTGCGTTGTTTTGATTACTTGGCATTTGTAATCTCCTTTCTGTTATTTGCCATACCCGTCAATAATCGCTTGGAACGGATCAACATCACTTGTACCCTCTCCTGCCGGATTACCTTGAGGTAAAATATTGGGGCTAGGCTTACTTTCTTCAGCTTTGAACAGATATGGATCACTTTCTTTTAAACCGTTGATTACTTCATCAATCTGAGGTTTCCCGTTGTCGTCTAACTGGATAGCATCAACATCAATGAATTTCATCAATTTGTCTGGATTGAAAGCATTTGTATCTTTCAGAGCTAGACTGATAGCACTAACCTTTTTTGTCTGTGCAAGTTCAGCTGCAGCTTCGTTTTTATACTTGTCATATTCAGCTTGCAATTTATCAATCGCATCTTTTTGTTCAGCGCTGATATTCTCAAGTGATTTCAAGTGTTCAACTTGCTCCTCTGCTTTTTGCAACTGTGATTTGAGACTATCTCGCTCTTGTTTGATAGTTTCTAAGGCTGATTTGTCCTCATTCAGCTCTTTTCCTCGCAAAGCAAAGACTGACTTAGCCTGTTCTTCTGTCAACCCAAGATTGAGTAGTTCTTCAGTTGTAAATGCCATTTGTACCCTCCTAGTTCTTTTTTAGGTGGATAACTCCCACCTAAAGCAAAATATTATTTACTCTCTCAATATACCTTTGATGGATAGGGATTTTTTACGGTTTTAAACACAAAAAAGGACTTGTGAAACACAAATCCTTTATGAAATATATAATTTCTCTCGTCTGTAATCTCTTGTTAAGAAATCATGCTGATTTATCAAGTTACGGATCTTAGTTTGATACCCTCTAACTTTCAAACGCTCAGCTTGTATCATCTTGTCATCTTGCAAGGTATGAGCGTAATGCAACCGCTCTTTATGTGTCTTGATAAGTCTCTCAAGGCCTCTTTGACCTGCTTCAATGCGTGCATTTTCTTCAGCTTGTTCTGGTGTTAGATTCTTCAGATAGTCTGGTAAGTTCGGTAACTCATGAACTCCAACAATAAACGGTGTCAGATAATGACCACAATGGATTCCTAAACATCCTGCTGCTGTTCCATACCCATAATCCAATAATGAATAGATAGTTATCCCATCTATCTCCCTACCAGTCCCTTTTGTAACTATCTGCCCTTGTAACGGACTACAAGCTGGTCTAGCCATTGCTTTCATCGAATAGTAAAAAGTATCTACTCCTAACTCCTCAGCAGGTCTAGTACGCATTTCGTTATAAACTTTGTATGTTGTGCTCTTGATAATAGCCCTCGCATAGCTATCAGCTTTCCAATGCCTCCCACCTTTATCGACAAAGCCCGTAAAAGCGTTCTTCTGCCATTTCATGATGGTATCATGCAAAGCAACATCGCTTGTTTTAGTTCCTGCAACTACCTGTGCGACTGTCTCCTCCACAATCGATTTATAAGCTACTTGCAAGCTCTTAGGTAATGTTGTATTGATAAGGTTTAAATCACTAACTGCTTGCCTCGAATAAGCCTCTAAGCTGTCCGTTACGCCATTTGAAATCTCTCCCTCAGGTATTTTATTCAAATCTTCTTCAAGTTGCTGTTTAGTGTCCTTATAGACTTTCAAACCTTCATTCTCAATTACATCACGCAACAATCTTTCAGCAATTCCTGTACGCTCTGAAATAAGCTTTAGATTCTGTTCATTGAGCATGTGCATATCATTTAGTTTCTCTAACTGCCAGATATAAGGGTTTCTCATTAAATCAATAGACCCACGCTCTTTTAAGCGTTTTATCATACGGTCAAAGATATCAATCTGTAATTTTTCGTAAATATCCCCAACGCCTTGCATTTGCAAAGGAAATTGTTGGTCGTTAAACGTGAGCTGTTTTCTCTTTTTTTTCATTCAAAAGCCCTCTCTTGAAAGAAAACTGGCCAATTGACCAGTTTATTCTTCTAATTCGTATTCTAGTTCAGAAACATCCTTGATTAGTTTTTTAATAACTGAAGAGGCATCTAGTCTCCCGCTCCCTCTAATTATTAAACCTAGTTTTATTGTTGGCGTATCTTCAATGCTTGCTGAGTAGTCAACACTAGTAACTCCGAATTTAACCTTTGTCATCTGCTTCCTCCTCGTTTTGGTCATGCATACCATAAATAGCAAGTTCGGCATCATTCATAGGTGGCAACTCACTATTGATAGCATTGAGTTCTTTTTCTGCCTCAACATCAGAAATATTTAATGTCTTACCAATTGCCCGTTTTTTGGTTGAGAATCCTGCGGCTACCATTTTAGCCCAATAATCAAGTTCTGCATGCCTATCAGTAAATACACCATCATCCAAATTAACTGAAATATCATCAAGTTCTGGAATTTCTCCGCTGTAAACCCCTACCGCCTTACCGAGCTCACACATTGAAACACAAAGCTCCTTGATAGATTGTTCAACAAGTGCGACAATACTACTTCGCATCTGATAAGTGTCTGAGTTCTCGCTGACAATTTCTGTTGCGGTTTTCATTCCTTGACCATCGAATGTAAACATGCCACTTGATACACCAATCTGCATTTCAAAGAGTTTCAATCCCTCTGAAATCGCCAAAATATAATCATTTGCTCGAATTGGTGAGGTAAGGTCTGTAATGCCCCCGGCATCCATGCTAGAGCCGCCAATTTGCATATAAACATTCTGCTCAACATCAAACCGTGGTCTAAAATCTATTGTTCCATCTGGACGTTGATATTGTCTTTGTGTTAGATGTTCGGGCACAATAACTCGTCTTTGTCCCATCCTCACTTCCCACATAAATTCATCGTAAGAACGATTGATGAAGTCAATAGTCGTCTTTGCGTTATCAAAGATAGACAATCCAAGAGGGCTGTTGATGTCTTTGTTATTCATACCTGGAGTTTTTAGATAAGTAAATAGAGGTCTTGATAGGTTTTCAAAGACTGTTACAGGCTCTAAATTTTTGTACTTGTCTAGTTCACTCAAGTTCACACGTTGACCTAACACATCATTCACATCTGACCTATAAAGTTCATTTGTAATACGATAATACTTTTTATCGTTTGTGCTACCTGTTTCTTGTCCGTCTGCTGTTACCCATTCGTGAAATTCAACAAGGGTATAGTAAACGTTCTTACGCCCCTCAGATTTGATAGTCTTAGTAAGGATTGCAGCACTTGAAACATCTTGTGTGTTGCTTTCTAGTGGAAAGAACACAGGCGCTTGAATAAATGCCACTCTGACCTTATCCCCGTCAATATAAGGGCGCATAGCTAGGCCACCAAGTGCCAAACAGCTTTCTAGATACCGCTCAAAATTCTTATTGAATCGGTCGTTAGCTAGCATGTCATCCAAAAATTTCTGTAAAATTTCGTTTTTTGTTGTGATAGTTGCCTGTTCATTGTAAACTAAGCTAGCAATCTTCTTCGATGCTGTTCTTGCAATTGGCAAGTGATTCATTGGACGGGATTTAATATCTCCATCCGTATTCTTGTACTGAACATCATCCCATTTTGATTGATAGTAGACTAGATTTCTCTTAATCCGGTCATACTCCTCTTGAGTCACTGCAATTTTTGGATGTTCCAAAATACTATTAAGGTTTGATGTCTGCATGTAATACCTCCCTCGACTAAAAAAGTCTTTTACTTTTTGAAATAGGCTCATGATCGTCCTCCTCTAAACGTTACCAACACGCAAACCGAGCAATTTTGCATTGTCTAACACAAAATACTGTGTTGTGTCGCATGTATGGTCATCTTCTTTGATAACGCTAGGATTGTCAGATTTGATAGTTTTTTCATCCCAGCGGTACATCTTGTGTTCTTCAATAAATATCTTGTTATTCTCTGTATTGAGATAGTAAAAGCGACCTTGAGCAAGCAAAGATTGAAAACTGTCAATCATAGTCACTTTTCTAAGTTTAGCGACTGGATGCCATTTCAAACCAAAGTCAAGAAACATCTGGTTTCTCAATGCTCCCTCAGCACTATCTATTGTGTATTGCAAGGCTTGTACTCTGTACTTCTCAATAACTGAGCGTATATAAGTATATATCTCTTTGGATAGCTGACTAGGTGCTTTCTTGACCACTTGGCCAGCAGGTGAGTAGTACCAGGTATCAAGTAAGATTACTTTTCCTTTAGCTGTTATCCCAAAAGCACAACAAGCTGTTGCTGACTGTTGATGTCCGCCATCTAGCGCAAATGATATGCCAATCAGCTTATCATCGCTAGGCAAAGCATCAATAGCATGAAACATACTCATGTTATACACGTTGTTACCTAATCCCACTGCCTCACCTAGATATAAGTATCTGTAATAATCGTAGTCATTCTCTTTGATACGCTCTATATCTTCTAGCATCTGCTCAGTAACGAATCCGAGTTCATCATCAAGATAGGTGCTTGAGTGAGCTAAATAGTTCTTATTCGTTTTGATGCTCTCAAACCATTCATTGATCCAACTATATGGATTTCTAGGTGGATTGTAACTCCAAAAGAATTGTACAAACTTGGCGCGTGGGTGTTTCTGCCTCATGAACGTCACGTTTGATTGGTCAAAGTCCTCTTGGTCATTAAATTCAGCAGCCTCTTCATACCAAACCGCTATGATATTTCCAATGTCGTTTGATTTGAGTTTTTGAAAGTCATCTTGTCCGTAAAAGTAAAATGTTGAGCCGGTCGTTTTGTGTACGATTTTAAACGGGCTAACTGTTTTTGTGAACTGCTCAGCTATACCAAAAAGGTTCAATGCCCACCAAACTTTATTGAAAACACTGTCTCTAATAGTATTGGCCACCTTACGGATAACAACGATATTGGCCGCCTCTCCAGCGATAATATACCTTATCATCATATACGCTAGTTTAAGTACAATAACCGATGATTTAAAAGAGTTACGCCCACCTTTCAAAACATTATAAGGTAAGCTAGAAATCCAAACAGATTTGAAATGAGGGTTGATGTTCTTCTGGACATTAAAGGTCATCCGTTGCCCCCCTCACATCTTCAGCCCATGCATCCACTATCTCGATAGTTTCACTTGAGCCTTTCTCAGCTTC
>ERZ1023415.104-NODE-104-length-15579-cov-16.332002_pt1 | contig 15579 bp, 13 predicted proteins | sample MGYA00380510_ERZ1023415 | MGnify/ENA primary metagenome ERZ1023415 (study PRJEB33173, sample SAMEA4830299) | metagenome | study: EMG produced TPA metagenomics assembly of the PRJEB25223 data set...
TCGTCACCGCCGACACCGCAGCACCCACACCACCAGCGGCGATGAGGTATTCCGAGGCCTTCATGAGCTTGCCGGACTTGCCGTGATGCAAAGCCTCGCGCGGTTCCGGTTCCATGCCATTTTCCAGTACTTTCGTGGCCACCAGATCACTCACGGCCGCACCCATGGCCAACGCTCGGGCTGGGCCCGCGCTGCCTACTGGAGTGGTCACCATCGCACACCCCGACGCCGCCGCCGAGGCCGAGGACACAAACACATACGGCAGGTGGTTTTTCATGTCATTCCACACCGGGTTCGAGGTATTCGATAACAGCACCGCCGTATAACCAGCCAGCGGCCCGCCCAAAACACCGGTGACCGCACCGGCTGGCCCGGCGAGTTTCCGCAGCGCAGTGCGTGCGAACTTCGGCAACGGCAGACCAGAACGGCCTGCCAGCTCATCAATTTCCACCAGTGCCGGGATCGCCGAAGCACTGGCGAAGCTCATCAAAATCCACGAGCCCACAGACATAGGCGAGGTCACCTTGAACACGCGGAACATATTCAACGCGCGTTCCGGCCGGCCCAAGTCCAGAATCAAAAACACGGAACCGAGCGAGGCAGCAGATAGCGTCGTCAAGCGAGTTGTGCGCAACAACGGCTTGTTGCCGGTGGCTTGCGCGCCCGCCGCCAGCATGCCGGAGCCGCCACTGACACCGCCGAGGAACAAATAGACACCAATTGGCCACTCCCACGGCGGAGCCTTGACGACGGGTTTGCCGTAGTAGGAAGAAAACTCGAAGTCTTCTGCCATCCGCTCTTCTTTGGAACCATCCTGTGCACCCGCACCGGGCCGCTTGCGTTTCTTCTTCGGCTTTGTGCCATCGAACTTGCGGTAGCGGTTGGGGCGTTCGCCCTGCGGTGGGCGGTATTCGTCGAAGTTGCTCACTTCCGACCTCCCATAACAAACGCCCCAGCCACGGCCAATGCCATACCACCAATGGCCTTCACAGCGGTCTTATACATCTGCGGCAAATCCGCCGTCGGCACGCGCGGGTCCGGCGGCAAACCGTAGACCTCGGGCGAATCCAACAGCAAGAAAATCGAGCCCGTGCCACCCACGCCGTCCTGGTTGTTCGCACCATACAGGCGGGCCTCGGTCAGCCCCTGTTCATGCAGCACGCGCACGCGTTGTTTCGCCGCGGCCAGCATGTCCTCGTAAGTGCCGAACTGAATAGAATCCGTCGGGCAGGTCTTCGAACACGCTGGTTGCTCGCCGACTTTCAGCCGGTCGTAGCACATGGTGCATTTCTGGGCGACGCCAATATTTTTAATCGGCATGGACTTACCAGGGGTGTGGTCGATCTTGTTCGGGCCCTGCAGGCCGCGTTGTTTCAACTTCGCCAGCACATTCACCCCGGCGTGCGAATTATCCTGGTAGTCCACCGTGGCGGTTTTATCCTGCTTGAGCGTGACCCCGCCGTCGTCGCGGCGCTCAATAACACCGAACGGGCACCCAGCTACACACGTGCCGCAGCCATTGCACACATCATCTTGCACAACGACGGTGCCGAATTCCGTGCGAAACAGCGCACCCGTCGGGCACACGTCCAGGCAGCCGGCGTTGGTGCAGTGCTTGCACACGTCCGAGGACATCAGCCAGCGGAAAGAATCCGTATCCGGCGGAGTGGTGTTGGTGGTCTCTGTTACGGCGCCAGCTTTTCCGTATTGCCCGGCGTCCTGCCCACCGATCGTCGGCATGCCCAACGAAATCAGTTTTTTGCCCTCTGCGCGGGACTGCTCAATGCGGTCGTTGTTCTGCTCCACAAACGCCACGTGCCGCCAGGTATTCGCCCCCAGCGCGCCGGTGTTGTCGTAAGAATCACCGGTAACCTCGTAGCCTTCCACGGGGTTGCGATTCCACTCTTTGCAAGCAACCTCGCAGGCCTTGCAGCCAATGCACACCGAGGTATCGGTGAAAAATGCCATGCGCTGATAGTCGTCATAACCATGCGAGGAGGCGTTTTCGGTCAGAAGCATAATCCTTTACTTCCCTTCTTCGCTCTCATCGGGGCTGTGCTTGCCGACGCTGTGCTGGTCAGCGCTATCCTTAGCGGCGCGATTCTCCGGCCCATACTCAGACTTGCCGACGGCATCCAGACGTTGCTGCCGCGAAGCTGCATCAGAAACACTGCCGTCTTCGCCAGTGAGCAACTCGTTGCCGCTGTCCACGGTCAGCTGCGCACGCTGCTGGTATTCCACCAGCAAATCCCGGCGCGCCTGCCCGCGGGGGCGTCGGCCCGGTTGGATATCGCAAGCACCGATCTTGGAGTTCTGAATGAACACGTTCGGCTCCAGCGTCAGGCCTAGCAGGTCATTGGCGCCGTCGCCAGCAACGGCTGTGGTATCGGATTCGCCGTAGTGGAACGGCAAACCAATCTGGTGGAATTCCTCGCCGTTGATCTGCAACATCTGCATGCGGTCAGTGACCAGCACCTGCGCCTCAATCACACCACGTGGCGAGATGATCGTCGCCCACTCGCCATTTTCCAGCCCACGCTTGGCAGCCAGGTCTTTATCCACTTCACAGAACAAGCCCGGTTGTAGCTCCGCGAGGTACGGCAAGCGTCGTGTCATGGCACCCGAGGTATACATCTCCGTCAATCGGTAGGTAGAGAAGACGAACGGGAATACCTCAGAGCCAGGCTTGCCCGGTTCCGGACGCGAGAGGTTGTCTTCACGCTTGATTGGCATACGTGTCGGCGATTGCTGCTGGGTATACAGGATATTTCCCACCGGCGATTCGTGCGGTTCGTAGTGCGTCGGCAACGGCCCATCCGACAGACCACTAGGTGCGAACAACCAGCCGCGCCCGTCGGACTGCATGATGAAGGCATCGGTGCCATCCAGCGCATCCGGGCCCACGGCGTCGGCAGGCGCCTTGTAGTCCGGGGCTTTGTCCACCGGGAAATCCGGCACGTCGTCGCCAACCCACTTGCCAGCATCCTTGTCCCACCACACGTACTTCTTACGCTCTGACCAGGGGGTTCCATCCGGTCGCGCCGAGGCACGGTTGTACAAGATGCGGCGGTTCGACGGCCAGACCCAGCCCCAATCCAGCGCGACCTCGTTTTGTTCGCGGCCCGGGACCTTCTTCTGCGAATGGTTGATGCCGTCTTTATACACGCCGGTATAAATCCAGCAGCCGCCAGAGGTGGTGCCGTCGGCTTTCATCTCCACGAAGCTCGGCAGCAACTCGCCCTTGTTCGGCCCATCCAGGTAGTAACCGTTGATCTCTTTGAGCACGTCCTCTGGGTTCGGCTCACCCTCCTCGGTTTCCACGTAATCCCAGGTGAGTTTCTGCACCGGCAGATCGCGCGGGTCCGTCGAATCCGCCAAGCGCTGCTTGATCTTCTTGCCCAGCTGGTAGAAGAACCACAGATCGCTCTTGGCATCACCCGGCGAAGGCGCGGCTTTGAAACGCCATTGCAGCATCCGCTGGGTTTGCGTGAACGTACCAGCTTTTTCCGCGTGCGTGGCGGCGGGGAACAAGAAGACCTCGGTGCCGATCTCCTCGGTTTTCAGCTCACCAGTTTTGATCTCTGGCGCATCCTTCCAGAACGACGCCGTCTCAATCTCCTGAAAATCACGCACGACCAGCCACTTCAACGCAGCCAAACCACGGCGTTGCATACCACCGTTGGATTGCGCGACCGCCGGATTCTGCCCAAAGACCAGATAGCCTTCCACAGCGCCTTCCAGCATTGCCTCCAGCGTCTGATACGTAGAGTGCGCACCGGAAATCCGCGGCATCAGGTCATAGCCCCAGTTGTTCTCGGCCGTTGCCGCATCGCCCCAGTAGGACTTCATCAGCGAAACGGCGTAGCTTTCGCCCAGCTGCCAGAAGCCCTTCTGCGACTCCTCCCGAATCTCGTCACAGTATTCCTGCCAACTTTGCTTGTCGACGCTCGGCATCGGCAAGTAGCCCGGCAGGGAATGGAACAGCGTCGGGATGTCCGTCGAACCCTGGATCGAGGCATGCCCGCGCAAGGCCATGATGCCCGCACCCGGGCGACCCACGTTACCCATCAGCAGCTGCAAAATTGCAGCGGTGCGGATGAACTGCGCGCCCAGCGTGTGTTGGGTAAAGCCCAGTGCATAAGCGAAACACGTAGTGCGATCCGGTTTGGAGTTGTCCGCGATCGAATTAGCCAGGTAGTAGAAATCTTCCTGCGAGATGCCGCAGGTTTCTTCCACCAGCTCCGGGGTGTAGCGCGCGAAGTGGCGTTTCAGAATCTGGAACACACTGCGCGGATGCTGCAGGGTGTCGTCGCGTTCCACGTTCCAGGACGAGCCGTCGCCTTTCTGCTCGTACTGCCACGTATCAGTGAGGTATTTCCCGGTTTCTGGGTCGAAACCAGAAAACAGTCCGTCGAGATCCTCCGTATCCTGGTAGCCTTCCGAGACCAACATCGGCGCATTGGTATAAGCAACGACGTAGTCGTGGAAGTACAGATCATTGTCCAGCATGTACTTGATCAATGCACCCAAGAGCACAACGTCGGTGCCGCCGCGAATACCGATGTGGCGGTTCGCGAAAGCCGAGGTGCGCGTGTAGCGCGGGTCGACGTGGATGATGCGAGCACCCCGCTTTTTCGCTTCTACTACCCACTGGAAACCCACCGGGTGGCATTCCGCCATGTTCGAACCCTCGATGACAATGCAGTCGGCGTTCGCCATATCCTGCAGCGGTTGCGTGGCACCGCCGCGGCCAAAGGAAGTTCCTAAACTAGGAACTGTGGCGGAGTGTCATATGCGCGCCTGGTTTTCTACCTGGATCGCACCAGTAGCGGTAAAAAGCTTTTTGATCAGGTAATTTTCTTCATTATCCAGCGTCGCACCACCCAGCCCGGCGATGCCCATGGTGCGGTTGAGCCGGCGACCTTCGTCGTCGATATCCTGCCAGCCGTTACGACGGGCTTCCAGGTAACGATCCGCGATCATGTCCATCGCGGTATCTTCATCCAATTCCTGCCATTCGGTGGAATAGGGTGCACGGTATTTGATCTTGGTTAACCGCGATGCAGAGTTAATCAGCTGCTCAGAAGCCGAACCCTTCGGGCACAACCGGCCACGGGAAATCGGCGAATCCGGGTCGCCTTCCACCTGGATAACACGATCGTCTTTCACATAGATGCGCTGTGAGCAGCCCACCGCGCAATACGGGCAGACGGACTGTACGACGCGGTCCGCCTCCTCAATGCGGCCACGCTTGTCTTTACTCTTTTGCGACTGCGTGTTGACGTCCCTACCAAAAGGGTCTCCGCCGCGAATCTGGCGCACAACAGGCCAGTTGAGGGGGCTAAAACGAGACATGCATTCAATGTATTCTGCACAAGTCCAAAAATCCAGCAAGGCAAGCCTTGGCATCGCAGAATTAAATCCACCCACGAAACCCTCCCGCACACCACAACCCCAGAGTCATTGTGTGCACCATCACAGCAGGTCACGCGGGCTTCAGCGTTTGCATAAGAATATATTTTCACGTCGTGTTGCGCCCCGAAAACTAGGGGGAGTACAGTCAAGGGAACATTCTTGAACAGAATGGTTCACCAAGAATAGACCGATCTGTTCATAATGAACGAAATTTAGCCCTACAAACCCACGCGATAAGGAACACTTATGGCACACAAAAACTCCGCGCAGGCGTCGACAAGCACGCCCGAGCACGCAGAAAGCAAGCACAAGCTGCCCAGCTGGGCCACCGGCTTCGGCGCACAAGTCATCGCCGGTTTGATCATCGGCGTGATCTTAGGATTAGTCGCCTCCAACATGGACACCGACCCGGAGAACCCGGGCTGGCTGACCAGCACCCTTAGCAGCGTCGGCAGCGCCTACGTGCAGTTGCTGAAAGTCATGGTGCCACCACTGATCTTCGCTGCAGTGGTCACCTCTGTGGCGAACCTACGGAAAGTAGCCAACGCAGCATCGCTCGCATTTTCCACGCTGCTCTGGTTCGCAATCACTGCGTTTTTCTCCGTTATCGTCGGCATCGTCGTCGCTCTAGTCACGAAACCGGGCGTCGGCACCAGCGTCGATGCTTCCCAGGCGCAAGACCCATCCAGCATGGGCTCCTGGACGGCCTTTTTCGAGCAACTATTGCCCCAGAACTTTATCGGTTTAAACGCTTCAGTCAGCGACGGCGAGGTCTCTTTGAGCTTCGGTGCCCTGCAGCTGCTGGTAATTTCCCTGGCCGTTGGTATCGCCGCGGTGAAAGCAGGCAAGGCCGCAGATCCGTTTTTGCGGTTTACCGAATCTTTCTTGAAGGTCATCCAGGTAGTGCTGTGGTGGATCATCCGCCTGGCACCAATCGGCACCGCTGCGTTAATTGGTAAAGCCGTCGCCACCTACGGCTGGGACGCAATGGGCTCACTGGGCAAATTCGTGTTGGCCGTCTACATCGGCCTGGCCTTAGTCTTCCTGGTGGTCTACCCGGCCGTCATGAAGGCGCACAACATCCCGGTCCTTGGTTTTTACAAGCGTATCTGGCCAGTTATTTCCCTGGGCTTTGTCACCCGTTCCTCGATGGGCGTCATGCCAGCAACGCAACGCTTCAGCGAACGCGCCATCGGTGTTCCCCGCGAATACGCTTCCTTCGCCATCCCGCTGGGTGCTACCACCAAGATGGACGGCTGCGCTTCGGTCTACCCTGCCGTCGCCGCAATCTTCGTCGCCCAGTTCTACGGCATTGACCTGGACTTCACCCAATACCTGCTGATCATCTTCGTTTCCGTTATTGGTTCTGCCGCCACCGCGGGCACCACCGGCGCCACCGTTATGCTGACGCTGACCTTGTCGACGCTAGGCCTGCCGCTGGCTGGTGTGGGCTTGCTGCTGGCCGTCGAACCGATCGTCGATATGGGCCGTACCGCGCTGAACGTCACCGGTCAGATCCTGGCTGCAACCGTCGTCGCCAAGCGCGCCGGCATCCAAGACATGGACGTGTGGGATGCTGCCGAAAGCGGTGTCAACGACCTGCTGAATGACGACGCGCAAGATGATGACGCCGCCTCCGACCGTGGATCCAACTCTGAGCTCGACTCTGACGCAAACCTCGAATCAGGTAAAAATCCACACACCAATTCGACATCCGAAACACAATCCAGATCACATTCAGTGAGTGTTTCTAGCCGCTAGTGGATATCTCAGTCCACCAGACCTAAAACATTTCACGACCATTCCCCGCCACTGCTTCTTTGCAGTTGGCGGGGATTTTTTAAAGAAACGCTACTTATTTTCCGTATTCTATCGGTCGAATTTTCCGCGACTTACGCTACTTATTTTACCCGTTCTACGCTACTTATTTTCCGTATTGTTTTGTAATGGTCATTAGATGACTGCGGAAAATAAAGCGAATATATTTTCGATTCTAAGCAAATTCAAGCACTCCCATTCTGGATCTTTGCTAGCGTTTGACCTAAGCAATGGTTAGTAATGGTTCCGCAACGCCCGCGTCGAAACGACACGTGAGGGCGCAAGGACCAATAACCACAGAAGGTTCAGAAGGCGCGGAAGCCGCATGAACGGTAGACAAGGAGGCGACGATGGCGACAATCCTCGATGTAGGTCAATACATCACAGAACTGCTTCCTGGCGTCGACAAGATGAAGCTGTACAAGCTGTGCTATTTCTCCCAAGGCTGGCATTTGGCATGGACTGGCAAGCCCTTGTTTTCTGATGAATTCGAAGGTTGGCGCCACGGCCCTGTCTCCCAACAGCTGCGTCACCACACCGAGGCAGTGGCCAAGGGTTACACGGTAGCTGAGGTTCCGGGCGGGGAATCGGCACGCCTTTCTGCATACGAAGCTGCCGTCGTCGCGCGCATCGTGGAATTTTACGGCAACCAGAAATCCACCGACTTGTCAGAGTTGAGCCATGGCGCAGCTTGGCAGGCGACTCGTTCCGAGTTAGCACCAGATAACCCAGGAACAAACGTACTTAGTCTGGCGAATATCCGCGATGAATTCAGCGGGCTATTACATGCTAAGACCTCACGCCCCACTGCTCCAGCACCAAACCAGATATCCCCGGATACAACTACTGACGACATGATCTCTCGGGCTATTGCGCTAGAAAAAGAATGGGGCCCAGTTTTTGATTTACTCGCTACCCGTTAGTCTGTGCAGCAGAAAATCGATATGACCGATTGCAGCGACCAATCAGCAGAGGAAGCGCTCGCTGAAAAACTGGTGGAGGTAGCTTGCACGCTCAATAGACGTTGCGGGATGCGAGCATCTCACAGTCATAATGGCCCCCAAGAATACTCAGGTTTTTCGGTCCGCCTCGAAGGCCTTCGGTCCGCAATTTATGCCCCCTTGCAGGTATTCTTCGGCCAAGCTGCTTACGACTCACCATTTGACCGCGCTGCCGCACTAATCGTGAATATCGCACAAGGACACCACTTTGGTGACGGAAACAAACGCACAGCTTTGCATCTTGGATTGCTTTATCTATCGATGCTCGGAATCAAAGTTGACCGCCCAAGCGACGAAGCAGCTGCCAACTGGATGCAGGAACTCGTCACCGCGAAGATTCCCAGAGAAACCACAATTATCAATGCTGGCCGGAAACTACGGCAGTGGTCAAGCCCGACAGCAGCCCCTTAGCCACACCAGCTAGCCGCATAAAATCACAGCGACGGCCCCGAGCCACCAGAGTAAAATTGAAACCATGAACACGCTGGAATTTCACCCCGAGACCACCCTGCGCGAGATCGTCAACACCGACTATGGCTACTCGCAAATTTTCGAAAAATTCCGCATCGATTTCTGCTGCAACGGCCACCGCACCCTGCAGCAAGCAGCCCAGGATGCAGAAATCCCCGTCGAGCACCTCATCAGCACGCTGCAGGATGCCCAGCTACCAACCAACCAGCAGGCTCATGCCGACGCCAACCCAGCCACAGCAGCAGGCGTCGACAAGCACAGCGATGAGGCTACACAGCATTCCAACGCCCGGGTGCTGTCTGCACAAGCGCACGACATCGTCGACATCCACCACTCCTACTGCTGGCTCGAAATGCCGGAATTGCAGGAGCTCGTGCATAAAGTCGCTCGCGTGCACGGCGATACACACCCAGAACTGGCAAAAGTAAAAGAATTCTTCGACACCGTCGTCGAGGAAATGTCCGAGCACCTCAGCCGCGAAGAACGCTTCGTCTTCCCCGCAATTTCCGCCATGGAACGCACCGGCACCGCGGCCACCAACCTGGACCACGAACTACGCGCACTTATGTCCGAACATGACGCCGCCGGCACGCTCATGCGCACCATCGCAGAACTCACCGACGATTTCACCTCGCCCAGCGATGCCTGTCCGTCGTACCAGATGATGAATGAACGCCTGGCGAAATTCCGCAGCGACCTGCACCTACACGTGCACAAGGAAAATAACCAGCTATTCCCGCAAGCCCTGGAATACAGCAAAGCACTAGGTTAGGCTGCGGTGGCGGCTTGTGCGGGATTAGCTTTCCCAGCACCTAATACCCCACCGGTTTTTACTACCAGCAGCTCTGAAAACCCCGGTACAGTTTCCTTGTTTCGGCCGGGATTTATTGGCTCGAATCGAGGCCGTCGACAAGCAAACGCTGGGCAACTGTGTACGTCGACATCACGCCTACCTCCGCAATTGCGCGGGGTAGGTTGCGCTGCAGGTACATCCGGCGCAGCAGAATCAGCGCATCACTAACTAAAAACAGTACAGAGCCAGCGGCAAAGCGGGAATTTTTATTTCGCGCCGCCAACAACCCGGACGTGCCCAACACTGAGGTCATCGCAACCAAGCCACCGTACCCGGCAGCCGCAGGCAGCACGCGTGGATCATGCCGGGCAGCCTGGCTCGCCAACCCCACCAGCCCGGCGCCATGAACGGCCAGCATCCCCGGATGCGCACGTGCCCCCTGCCGCCACGCACTCACCTGATAGCACACATGCGCCATTCCAAAAGCCAAAGCCGCGGAATTCAGGCTGTTCCCAGAGGCTTTCGCATCCTCGCCCAACGCTTTCGGACTCTGCAAAATCACATCACCGCAGGTAGAACCCGCCACAGCACCCAGCAATAAAGCATTATCCGTGGCTTGCCGACGCCGCCAGCCGCGCGCCACCGTCCCCGCTAGCGAAACCCCGATTAACGGTTTAAACACCCGCAGCAACCGGTGCTGCTCGGCGGCCGCAGCGGCGGTGGCGACAGTCGAGCTAGCAGCAAACAACAGCCGTTCAGGTTGGGAAAATATGCGCATGCCCTGCAGTGTATCCTGCTTCAGGTTTCAGCGCCGTACTGTTTAGCCTTCAGGTTTTAGCGCCATAATATTTAGCGCCGTCGCGCACGCAACACTAAATCACGGTGATGGTGCGCCCCGCCACCACGTTCAAGGTTCTTTTCAAACACGTAGTCGTCGACAAACTCCAACTCCGTGAGCTGCTCTTTCAGGATCGCCGGCATCAAATACTTCTCGGATTCCATATCGTGGTGCGCAAAAATCAACCAACCACCCGGCGCGACCAACGATTCCAGCTTGGGCACATCATCGTCGCTAAGCTGTCCGAAAAAGCAGATGACCAGGTCAAACATGGCCCGGTCCAAGTCCTGAAAACTCACCGTTTGTGCGTTGATCTGCACGTCGTTGTCCGCCGCCAATTCCTGCGCGCGGCGCACAGCGGTGGGTGCATGATCAATGGCGGTTACCTGCCAGCCTTGCTGCGCTAACCACACGGCGTCTGCTCCCTCGCCACAGCCAATGTCCAACGCAGTGCGCGGGCTGGTCGCGCCTGGCTGTGCCTGTGCATCCGGGCCCATTCCCGCGAGCGCATGAAGCAGAGCCGCATTAGGGTCCCCCGACCACACGCGCTCATTGCTGGAATAACGCTCCTCCATCGCCGCGGCTGTCGGGGCATGCTGGTTGGCATCGTCGGAGCCACAGGGCGCGTTATCAGCAAGCGCTTTTCCTTCTGTCGCGTTATCGTCGTTGTGGTGACAAGCGCCAATGTGCATTGCGGAGTCCTTTCGCACGAATACCTCTAGGAGAATTTTACCGATGACCCAGGCCTGCGGCTGTGAGCATTCCGCGAACACAACCTCTACGAGCACAGAAGACGCCAACCCGTGGTGGCGTGATCGCAGCCTGCTCATCCCGTTGAGTGCAGGCATCCTTTTACTTTCCGGGTTGTTGGTGTCTTGGCTTGCCGACGGCACGCTTGCCCACGCGCTAGCCCCGGCACTGTTCTGGGCATCGTTGCTAACAGGCACCTCGCAGTTCGCGCCCGGAGCACTACGCGGGCTGCTCCGCCACGGGCGGCTGGGCATCGGTTTGTTGATGACCATCAGCGCCACCGGTGCCGTCATCCTGGGGCACGTGGAAGAAGCCGCTGCCCTGGCGTTTTTATATTCCATCGTGGAAGCTTTGGAAGACCGCGCGATGGATAAAGCCCACTCCGGTCTGCGCTCGCTATTATCGCTGATCCCAACAACCGCCACCGTGCTCGTCAGCGACCAAGATCATGCACCGGAGCATGCACCCAAGCCTGAGCACAACACCCCGCGCGCGATCGACGTCGACGCCTCCACCCTGCAACCCGGCCAACTCCTGCTCGTGGCAGCCGGTCAGCGCTTAGCTACCGACGGCATCGTGCGTTCTGGGTCTGCCAATCTGGACGTTTCTGCAATCACCGGCGAATCCATGCCGGTACGGGTTGGCCCCGGCGACGAAGTCTTGGCTGGTTCCATCGCGGTGGATTCCACCTTGCAGGTCGAGGCCACTGCAGCTGGCACGGATAATTCTCTGACCACCGTGGTCAGTCTCGTAGAAAACGCTAACGAGAAAAAGGGACAGCGCGCACGCATCGCTGACCGCCTGGCCCGCCCGCTAGTTCCGGGGGTGCTCGTCTTGGCGCTGGCGGTCGCGCTAGTGGGATCGATTTTTGGCGATCCCGCCGTGTGGATCGAGCGTGCCCTGGTGGTGTTGGTGGCAGCCTCACCGTGCGCATTGGCGATCTCTGTGCCGGTCACCGTGGTTTCCGCGATCGGTGCAGCCAGCCGAATGGGCGTGATCATCAAATCCGGCGCTGCCTTTGAACAGCTCGGCACCATCAACCAGATTGCCGTCGACAAGACCGGCACGCTGACGCAAAACCGCACCGTTGTTACCGATATTGTGGCCACCGACGCCACCAGTCGTAAGACTGTGCTGCAGCTAGCAGCCGCACTGGAAACCCACTCCACGCACCCGTTGGCCGCGGCGATTACCCACGCTGCACACGCAGAGCGCGCAGAACACACAGCACACACAGAGCGAACTGGCCGCACAAGGCGCGCTGGTCAGCCAGACGAGACAGAGCTGGGCGCTGCCTCCGAGATCACCGAACACGCAGGTTCTGGCATCAGCGGTGTCATCGACGGCACTCCCGTAACGGTAGGAAATCCGCGTTGGCTGGATCCGGGAGCGCTGCAACCGCAGGTCACAGAGCTGGAATCTGCCGGCAAAACGGTCATCATCGTGCAACGCGCAAAGAAACCCATCGGCGCGGTGGCTCTCCGCGACGAATTACGCGCGGAGGCCCCGAGCGTCGTCAAGCAGCTTGCCGACGACGGTTACGGCATCACCATGCTGACCGGGGATAACGTGCGTACCGCTAAGGCGGTGGGAGCCGCGGCAGGTATTTCCGATGTGCGCGCTGGCTTGTCGCCACGGGATAAGGCTACTGCGGTCGCTGAACTTGCACGTCAACGCCAAGTGGCCATGCTCGGGGATGGAATTAACGATGCCCCGGCATTAGCGGCGGCAGATGTGGGTATCGCGATGGGCGCGACGGGCTCAGATGTCGCGGTGGAATCAGCCGATGCCGCGCTCGGCAGCGATAACTTGACTCTTCTGCCACGGGCATTGCGCCACGCGCGACGCGGGCGGGCGATCATCAACCAAAATATTGCGCTTTCTCTCGCGATCATCACCGTGCTGCTGCCGCTGGCACTGAGTGGTGTGCTCGGCCTAGCCGCCGTGGTGTTGATCCACGAAGTAGCCGAAGTATTCGTGATACTCAACGGTTTGCGGGCGGGGCTGCTAAAAGCACCGCCCGCACGCCAGAAATTAAAACCTACCGCTGGTTAGTTACCGCCTGTTGCTTGCCGCTGCTTGGTTACTGTTTATCCGACTGTACCCAGTCATACGGCAGGTACTTGCCGTCGATGGTGATGTGTACGCGGTCACCACCAGGGTGTTCCACGCGCTTGAAATCAAGGCTGCAATTGATCGCGCTCATAATTCCGTCGCCGAATTCATCATGAATCAACGCCTTCAGGGCCGGACCGTAGACGTCGATGAGTTCATGAAAACGATAAATGGTGGGATCCGTGGCGATTTCACGCTCCGGCACGCGGGTTGGTTGCCTGCGCAAAGCCTTGACCAGCTCGTCGTCAAGCTCGAGTTCTTTGCGTAAAAACTCCGCAACCTCTTCTGGCACTGGGTGCATGCCCAACACCGCAGAAACTAGCCAGACATTCGGGCACTCGGCGCGCTCGGCAAGCTCTGACCAGCTCAAGCCCTTTTCTTGGCGCAATTCATCAATAATGATGCCTGCATCTTGCTTGGATAACATACGTGCTCCTCACAGCCGGTATTACTCGTGACTCTTCCCCAAGCTTAGCGGAAATAGATAGCCACCGGGTTCTGGTTAAACAGTTCGATTTGCATATCCATGTCGTAAATAGAGCGCATGACTTCTTTATTCATGATCTCACCCGGCGATCCCGAATGCACAAGTTGACCATGCTTCAGCGCAATAATGTGATCCGAATACGCCGCCGCAAAATTAATGTCATGGATCACCACCACGATGGTTTTCCCCTGCTCATCGCACGCTTTACGCAGCATTTTCATCATGGACACTGCGTAACGCATATCCAAGTTATTCAGCGGCTCATCCAGCAGAATATAGTCAGTATCCTGCGCTAACACCATGGCGACGAAAGCCCGTTGTCGCTGTCCACCGGATAACTCATCCAACGCATGATCGGCCATGTGCTCCAGGCCCATCTGTTCAATGGCGTCATCGACGTATTTTTTATCGTCTGCAGTCAGTCGGCCTTGCGTGTGAGGGAAACGCCCAAATTCCACCAGCTCCCGTACCGTCAGGCGTACCACCAGGTGGTTTTCCTGCCGCAGGATCGACATAGTCCGTGCCAACTCTGGACCTGGAGTGGTGGATACGTCCAGATCATCAATCAACACGGCACCTTCGGTAATTGGTTCCAGGCGAGCGATCATCTGCAGCAAGGTGGACTTACCCGCACCATTCGGCCCAATTACCGAGGTGAATTTACCACGCGGGATCGTGGTGGAAATATTATCGACGACGGTGTGCTCGTCGTAGCGTTTGGTGACGTCTTCGATGCGGATCATTTGTTGATTCCACCTTTCCGGAGCAACAAGTATAAGAAGGCCAGGCCACCGAAGAGTTCGATGATAATCGACAGCGCGGTGTTAAACGCAAAGACTTGGCCCAAGATAAACTGGCCGGCTAGTAACGCGGTGATACCAATCAGCACGGCACCTGGAAGCGTCCACGCGTGGCGATCAGTGCGCATCAGCTGGTACGACAGGTGCGCGACCAGCAAACCAAAAAATAAAACCGGGCCGACGAGCGCCGTTGAACTAGACACCAGCACCGCGATCAACACCAAAGTGATAATGACTTCGCGTCGGTAATTGATTCCCAGATTGAGCGAAATATCTCGGCCCAGCAACAGCGTGTCGTAGATGCGGCGTTTGCGCCACATCACAGCCGCGCAACCAATGGTGAGCGCGGTGGTCACCCACAACAAATTCTTGTCGACGTAGCTAAAATTCGCGAAAAATCTATCTTGCAGCGCAGCGTGTAAACCGGGGTCAATCAGCCGCTGCAGCAGCGAGGATACGCTACGGAAAAAGACTCCGAAGACAATGCCCACTAGTAACAATAGATCCAAGCTGGTACGACCGCCGCGGAACATCAGTGCATACAGCAGGATGGCAAAGCCAACCATGATGCCAACTTCCACCGCGAATAGCCCCCGTGCTTCCCACGGCGAAAGCGCGCTGAGCCCAAAGAAATACACCAACGCGGTTTGCAGCAGGATGTACAGGGCATCAAAGCCCATCAGTGACGGGGTTAAAATTCGGTTGGCGGTAATAGTCTGAAACAACACCGTCGACAAGCCGATGGATGTAGCGACGACAATGAGCCCACCAGCGATGTAGGCGCGACGTTCCAGGGCCCACTGCCAAGCTTTCGGCAAATCCCAAGCCAGGAACAGCCCCAAACTCGCCAGCGCTAGAACAAGCAGGATAGACAAAGTCAGTGTGCGTTTGTGGTTAGCGTGCATGCTGATGCCTCCGGAGCAGAATGACCAAGAAGATCGCACCACCAACCACGCCGACGACCGTACCCACCGGGATTTCAAATGGATAGCGCAGCAAACGTCCGGCTAGATCACATACCAAAGTAAAACCGGCACCAAGGATCATCACCCATGGCAGGGAGCGTCGCGCATTATCCCCGAAATACAGTG
>ERZ1023415.106-NODE-106-length-14770-cov-20.438668_pt1 | contig 14770 bp, 13 predicted proteins | sample MGYA00380510_ERZ1023415 | MGnify/ENA primary metagenome ERZ1023415 (study PRJEB33173, sample SAMEA4830299) | metagenome | study: EMG produced TPA metagenomics assembly of the PRJEB25223 data set...
TGTGCTGTGGTGGTGCATCTGGTTCACGGGCCACAAACATACCCACACCCAATTTGCTGAAGATATATTTCGCGGTGTGTTAGTTGCGTTGCTGTATGTCTCTAGAGTCTGTATCAGGTATTCTCAAACAAACCACAGACTATAACAGTGCTCACAACTAGGAGTTACCGTGGATCCACTATCTGGAATCCTTCTGCTTGTCATGGGGATACTCGCTGGAATCATTAATTCTGCCGTTGGATCCGGTTCGCTTCTTACTCTCCCCGTATTGCTCGCGCTAGGAATTCCACCCGGAGTAGCAGTTCGCACCAACACTATTGGAATGATGTTTGCATCCTTCGGGACGGTATATGGATTTCGCCGTGAGATTGCGCGTGAACTTCCGTACCTAGTACCGATGATCATCGCGACCGTGGTCTTTTCTGCCATCGGCTCGTTGCTGCTTTTAGGTGCTTCTGCGCGAGCCCTTGACTTTGTGATTCCAATTCTGATTATCTTTGCGCTAATCCTCGTGATATTCCAACCGCAGATCGTACGGGGTCTTTCCCAGTGGAAAAGCAGATTTAGCCATAACAGTCGCCAAAACACCAATATTCTGCCACTCTACGAACCCGTAGGTACGCACTACCGCAAACCTGCCTTAATAGCCCCCATGGGTTTAGCAGCGATGTATGGCGGCTTCTTCACAGCCGCGCAAGGCATCATCTACATGGCGATCTTAGGTGTTGGCACCGGACGCTCTTTTAAAGACGTAAATCCAGCGAAAAATCTGCTATCGATGATCGTCAATGTCACCGCGGCCGTAGTTTATTTCGGAGCTTTTGTATTTTTTGGTGCTGACGTTCTTTGGGTTGGTGTATTGATTCTGGCGATTGGCGGCTTAGCCGGTGGGGTACTCGGGGCACGGATCGCTAAAAAAGTTTCTAATCGCGTTCTCAAAGGCGTTATTGTGCTAGTCGCCGTTTTCGCGCTGGTACGTCAGTTCATCTAGGTTCCGGTAGCTGTGGCCGCTTAATCCAGGTGCAATAAATCCATGCGGGTTTTCTGCACGTCTTCTAGCCTCTCGATATTTTTTTGTAGTTTCGCCCATTGCTCATGGGGAATCGAGGTTCTCGCGATACGCACTACCTCCGGGTCCGGTGTACCCCAAGCAATAGGCATCGGGCTAATCTGTGCCCAAGTATCCGGACCTGAAGAATTACGTTGCAAACGTCCCGTGACTGCTGCGACCGGAATCTGCGCGCCCTTCTTTTTGTGCTCAAGACCGGGAATATTGGAGACCGTCCGCAGCGCCAGCGCGGGGCGTGGTTCAGCATTCGGATCGGTGGCCGAATTCACCAGGGCCATGATCACCATGTCTCTCTCATTGACTTTTGCGATTACCGCCGGCGCTAATGGGTAACGGTCATACAGCTGCTGTGCTGTGCCTACCTTTTTTGAGCCCGCGATGCCGACTATCGCCATCATTATGCCGAATAACCCTAAACCGAGCCCCACAGTAATACTCCATACAGGTTGCACCAATAGTGCTACGAGGATTCCCGCGGTAACCAGTATTCCGCCGAGCAACACCCCGGACACCAATAGTCGCCGAGAATCCCGCAACATTTCGTTATGTTGTTTCGCGAAAGCCTCGTCGACGTCGAATTTGAATACCTTCATTTTCATAGCTCGCTCCTTAATAATTATTGTTTTTGGGGGACCGACTTGCTTGTGCCGTAGGTTTTGTGGCGGGATAAAGCAAAATATAGTTGCAGTTGGGCTAGAAACTGCCTTATTCTTCGATCATCTTTAAGCTTGGAATGTCGTTTGCGTCGACTAATCTGTAGGCATAGCCCTGTTCAGCTAAGAATCGCTGCCGGTGCAGCGCGAAAGTTGCATCGACAGTATCTCGGGTGACCACCGTGTAAAAATAGGCAATTTCGCCGGTAGATTTTGGCCGCAACAGTCTGCCAAGTCGCTGGGCTTCTTCTTGCCGGGAGCCAAACGTACCCGACACCTGGATAACGACAGCGGTGTCCGGTAGATCGATTGAAAAATTCGCTACCTTCGAGACCACCAAGGTTGTAATTTCGCCCGTGCGGAATTGTGCAAATAGTTTTTCTCGCTTGGCCGCCGACGTTCTCCCATCAATGAGTGGGGCTCCGGTGCGTCGAGCGAAGGCTTGTAATTGATCAAGGTATGCACCAATCAATAAAGTCTGCTTGCCGGAGTGTTTGTTGAGGATCTTGTCGACGACCTCGAATTTTACCTGCGAGCAAGCTGCCAGGCGGTAGCGGTCTTTCGACGAGGCAGTCGCATACTCCATTTTTTCGCTACTCGGCATATCCGCGCGGACTTCGATGCACTCTGCGGTGGCAATAAAACCCTGGGATTCTAATTCCTTCCACGGGGCGTCGTACCGCTTGGGGCCGATTAATGAGAAGACATCGCCTTCGCGGCCGTCCTCCCGGATTAAGGTTGCTGTTAGTCCTAAACGCCGCCTTGATTGTAGGTCCGCAGCCATTCGGAATACCGGTGCTGGTAGCAGATGTACTTCGTCATAGATGATTAATCCCCAATCCCGCGAATCAAATAGCTCTAGTGCACGATATTCGCCCTTCGTCTTGCGGGTAACCACCTGATACGTGGCGATAGTAACCGGCTTGATTTCCTTCTTTTCGCCTGAATACTCGCCGATTTCCGCGGGCTGCAGGCTGGTACGCCGGATAAGCTCATCGCGCCACTGGCGCCCAGCGATCGTGCTGGTTACTAGAATTAAAGTCGTCGCCTGGGCTTTCGCCATTGTTGCCGCGCCTACCATCGTTTTCCCTGCGCCACACGGCAATACCACTATGCCTGATCCGCCTTCCCAGAATGATTCGGTGGCGTAACGCTGGTAATCACGCAGTTGCCAGTCGACGTTTTCTGTGGATAAAGAAATCGGGTGTGCTTCGCCGTCGACGTAACCCGCAAGATCCTCGACGGGCCAGCCGACTTTCAGTAATTCTTGTTTGAGTCGTCCACGCTCTGAAGGCGGGACTGAAAACGTGTCATCGTCAATGCGCGCTCCGAGCATTCCGGCAATGGTGCGGTGCCGGGAGACCTCTTCGAGTACGGTTCGCTCGGTGGTTTCTAGAATGAGCCCCTGGGTGGGGTGATTCTGTAACCGTAAGCGACCATAGCGAGACATCGTTTCAGCGGTATCTACCAGCAATGATTGCGGAACCGGAAATTTCGAGTAAGTTTCCAGCACATCGACTACCTGCTCAGCATCAAAGCCTGCGGCACGCGCATTCCACAAAGCCAAGGGGGTAATTCGGTAGGTATGTACATGTTCGGGAGCTTTCTCTAACTCCGCAAAAGGCGAGAGCGCAGCCCGTGCGGCATCTGCTTGCGGGTGGGAAATTTCAAGCAAACAGGTTTTATCTGATTGCACGATCAACGGGCCATCGCCAAGAGACACGAATGTTGCTCCTTTCTCGAACATACAGTCTTTTCTATGGTACTAGCCTGCGAGAAGTGCTGGGCTGCGGTGGCTCAGATGGTTTCTAATAAACCGGCAACTAGCATCACCGTTACGCACGGGTTAATGTGCAACCAAACCGTAGTAAAAGTTCGATGCGAGTAGCAGTGCATAGTCTGAGGGAGGAAAACAATGCCAGGAGTGTTCGATGCGGTTGTCGAGTGCCAACGCTGCCACCATGTAGGGTTTGCCGATCCAGCACAAGGCTGCGCCGAGTGCGGATATGACAAAGTCTCTATCTTGGTGGCTTAATTTTTCTTGTTCTTCGGGCGCGAGCTCGGTGACTTTAGCAGTGCTGTTCTGGTGCTTAGTCCGTGAGCAGTTATTCCGGAACCAACTAGTCTGAGTTAGCGATATCGACGATCCGGTGTAACGGGATCCGTCGCACGGCCCCGTCCTCGGCGACGCTGATATCGACGTTTCCGCCAAAAATTGACAATATAGTGGCTCGGACTTGTTGACGCTGGCCGGATTTATTGGCGTAGCCAACCGTGACAGTTCGGCCGCTGCGTTGAGCAAACTCCACCGTGTTGCTGATTTCAGCGGTCGAAGTGGCAGGCATCGGGCTCATCGGTGTTGGTGCCACCGGCGCTTCTGTGGGTGACGTGGGTGAAGTGGTTTCGTCGGCGGAAGAATTTGCAGAAGCACCACCGTCTCCTGTCCACAGCTTGTCGACGAGACTAGCAATCCGTGTAGCATCCGCGCGTGGAGCCGACGCCGCCTTAATGCGTGGCTGTGGGACCCGAGCGGGGCTGTTCCGTATGTCGACTCCATGTCCGTTGCTGTCCTCTGCTACCGCGTAAAAACTGTGCTCTGATAGCAGCTGCACGACCGATGCCACTGGCCTTTGTGAAATCAGCACGGTAGGAGCAATGCGATGGACGGCAATTTCTGCAGCAACCGCGGAATGCTCTAGCAGGTCTAGCGTTTCCGGATCTTCACAGCGTAGGTAAGACACTGCGGGACCAGTGCGTAAGCCACCATGATGGCGGGCAAGTTCATGGATCACCGAGATTATGGAATCTGGCACTGGAGTCAAGCTGTGGGCATGCAAAAAATTAATTATTTGTTCGCCAGAGCGCCCCGCGTCCAGTCCGCGGCGTAGGGATGATTCTGCTATCCGATACAGACTGGCTAAACCTGGCGATTCCAGATCTGCGATCAGTTCCAGTTCAGTGCGCACCGCATTCTCCAGCGGCCCGGGACACATGATCGTGAAATCAGCTTGTACGATGAATTCACTTATCGCCGTCGGGCAGAGCTCGCGGGTTGCAACCACTACCGCATCGTCGGGATCTTCCGTCCCGGAAGTTTTCTGGTCCTGGGGGTCTAGCTGTGCAGCTGAGGGGGCGCTGTTCTCGGTGTAGTCGTCGGCAAGCAGAGCCACCGCGGGGCGACTCAGGCGGCCATTACTGATGGCACCGACCCATTCCGCTTCCCGTAGCAATGGGGTGAGGTGCACTTGGGAGTGTGGGGTGATCAGCTTGGGGTAGAGGAATAGTAGATCCTGCCACAGTTCCGGTTCGCTCACGGATCCCCGGGCACTGCTGCGTGCAAGGCCTTGTAAAACAAGTCGACGAGAAAACGCTAGACGATGTTGACTAAATTCCGGGTGCAACAGCCTATGATGTCCGTCTGCACGGGATGATTCCGCGGTTGTGCTGCTGGTATCCGTTAATAAAATCCACCATGCCCAAGGTGAGGTGATCCATCCGCGCAACAACATTGCCCATCTGGTTGCTAAATCAGATTCCTGCCAGTCATCGGCGCGGCGGGTGGGGGCTAAGTAGTTGCCTTCACCTGCGGCAGGCAATGGTTTCGGTTCTCCCGTGCCGAGCAATCCGGCGCTGTAGGCGAGCGCGACTGCACGATAGACATTGGCGGTCGTGAAGCCTAGCTGCTGCGCAAGCAGTTTGCTGCTGCGTTGCCCAAGACCACCGTTTTTCAGCATGGGTACTGGGCTTGTGCCCAAGTACTCAAGCAAGCTGGAGACTGCCCGGCAAGCTTCTAATCCGGCGGCGGTGGCGTTGGAATCTGTGCTGTCCTGTTCGGACTCGGAGAAATCTGGGTTGGGTGCGGAAAGATAATGCGCAAGACAAGCAGCGTCGTCATCCCATAAGCGGGAAGAGATTCGTGAGGAAGGCAACAGCTGCAGATCGGTGGCTGGCAAACCGCTGAGGATCCGATTCACCGTGAGTGGTAGTGCGACGGTCGAGTCGGCGACCACGCGGAGTACTCCGGCACTGATCATTTGCGTGATCGGGTGTTCCGGATCGGTGCTTTGCGCGTGCTTTGTGGTACCGAGACCGCCACCAGCGTGGATGCGACGCAGGATTTCTTGATGTTTCGCAGGTAGCTTGTCGACGACGTCGCTGGGCAACGATGGCTGGTGCAATAAACGATCACGCTGGTTTAACAGCGTGTTTATGCGTGTGGGTACCCATAGTTGCTGCGTTGTTCCATCTGTATCTGCGGCAGAGCTGTTCTTTGCCACCGGATAGGGAAATACCAGCGCGCGGTCGTGCAAGTGCAGAAGTACTTGTGAGAGTAGGTCGGGACCTGTGTCTTCGCTGTTCTGGGCGGGCTTGTCGACGCCAGCGCTGCTGCGTGTATCGGGAGCAGAAGCGTCGGCAAGCGATAACTGTTTCTGGTGGGCATGGCGTAGCTGGGTGTCTGCTAGCTCCGCGACTAACTTCGTGTGCGAGACCGGTTTCGTATGTGCCCCGGCTGCTAAGAGCGCTTCGATTATCGCTAGCTCAATGGAGTTACACTGCTCGAGTGCTCGCGCTAACGATGCCGGGAGTAGCAGCCTGTGGGCTAGTGTGTGCAGATCGTTTGGCTGCGGTATCGCGATATCGGACCGGGCTTGTAGAACTTTGGTTAGCTGGGATTTTGTCCGGTTGCGTAGCCATTGTTCGATAAGTGCCGCAGGCGAGTGAGTGATTGGGTGATCAGCCATAGTACTGCTAGATTTTACTCCGCTAAGTGCCCCGGGGGTTCCGCTTACTTTTTGCGGGAATTTTTGGCACAATAAGGGTTATGGCAAACGTAGAAAAAATCAACCCCGCATGGCCGACTCACCTGGAAGACGGTGATCACCCGGTCACTGAGTTACATTCGAAATTGACCGGCGCTTCCAGCCCATTCGGCGATGATCTGGTGCTGCCGATTCCTGCCGAAAAGTTGAACTACGTGCACCCGTATACGCGTATTAACAAATAATTAGTCAGCACGGTTCGCGCCTACATTGTGTGCTCGCGGCTGTGCCAGTTTATAGATGGTAAAGACCGTCAGTCCTAACTTTGTTAGGACTGACGGTCTTTACCATCTATCGCTGTCGTTATGGCGTTGGCCAAGCAGTCAAATGGCGGCTGTGGCCAAATCTTCGCGTTTTTTTTTGGGGGGGGGCTAGCGCAGGTTCAGGATGGAATCGATGGCGCCGGCGTTAGCTTGGTAGAACGACTCCAGGCTTGGGGCGCCAGCGATAGCGCCTTTAGCCTGTGCTAATGCGTGTTGGTAAGCGTCTGCAATTGGTGCAGGAATAGCCAAGCCGTAGTTGGCTAAAGCAGCTTCGATGCGCTGGTAGAGGTCATCGATAGCTTGGAATTCATTGCCCCCGGTTGGGGTGGCGACTGCGCGCTGACCAGCATACTGTGTCGGCTGAGCTGGTGCCGGTGCAGGAGCTGCCGCAGCACCGTTTGGTGCGCGGTCCAAGTTAGGAGCAGAGTTTAGACCGAGCTTGGCTGAGCACGCTGGCCATGCTCCCCAGCCTTGGCCAGCCAAGGTGCGCTCTGCGACCCAGATTTGCTGGGATTTTGTGGCCTGGTGCGCAGCGGGGGCGAACTGTCCACCGCCGAAGGCGTGCCAGGTGGAATTGGTGAACTGCAGGCCACCGGAGAAACCGTTTCCTGTGTTGATGGACCAGTTGCCGTTGGCCTCACACTCGGCCAAACGATCCCAGTCTGAGATTGGGGCAGCGTCGGCAGCTGGGCTGAACAGTGCAGCGGAAGCGCCAACTGCGGCGGTGGCTGCTGCAAGTTTGGTTATGCGCTTGTTCTTTACGTTGCTGTGGCGTCCCATTGGATTTCTCCTTGTGCCGCATACTAAACCCGGGTGTAACGATTGTTGCACTGATCGTGTTGCACTGATCGTACCGGTCGTGTCGCGCCCTGTTCGGGTTTGTAGTGCGGTCTTGTTTGTGGCAGGTGCGCGATGGTGACCGTGTGCCTGTTTAGAAAGCCTAGCGATTTATAACGAATGTGTCACGCTTTGGCGCAAATATGGACACGAAGTCGTGAAACATGTGGTGAAAGTTAATTGAATTGCCTGAAAGCTGCAGGTAATGAATTTATATGAAGTAAATCACATTATCTTGCTGGTTGGGTGTCTCTAAGGGGTGTCATTGACGGCTTGTCGGCATCACAGACCTGTAACCTGCGGGCAAGATCACCTTGGTGAAAGGTTGGTGGGCTAAAAGCATGCCGGATATAATGGAGCCTTTACGCTCACTAGCTGGCGCATGGAGAAATTTTAGAACCTGAACATGCAGGCGGCGTGAACGCGCAACAACGGTAAACAACACAACAACTGTGAAGGTGGTGACGATCGTGCCGATCGGAAAAGTGAAATGGTACGACGCAAAAAAGGGATTCGGGTTTGCTTCTAACCCAGGTGAAGACGATGTTTTCGTCGGCAAGAACGTGCTTCCTGATGGCGTCGATGAACTTCTGCCAGGGCAACGCATTGAATTCGACTTCGCAGCCGGCCGGAGGGGGCCACAAGCGCTCCGCGTAAAAGTACTTGACAATCCACGGCGCAAAGCTGGTATCGCTCGCAAACCGGAAGAACTACACTCGCTGGTTTCTGATGTCATGACGGTGCTGGAAAGCCAGGTACAGCCGGCTTTGGAAGATGGCCGCTACCCCGACCGCAAGACGGGACGTCAGGTTTCGGAGATCCTGCGTGCTATTGCAAAGGATCTGGACGCTTAATAGCTCCCACAGCCTACTGCTCCGGTGCTGGTTTTTGTACTGTTTCTTCATCCAGCGTGGAGATTGACCAGACAACCGAATATGGGGTCTCTTCGCCGGCATCATCGGTGCCAACTAGAACCGTAGAAATTTCCACGACGAGTAGGCGGGCGTCTTCGGACGTCCCGGGAATTTCTACGGAATCGGTGTCATAGGCACCGTGAAAAATTTGATCGTTGGCGGTGGGGTCATCGTAGATGCGCAGCACCCGCCAGTCCGAGCTATAAACTTCCTCCGGAATGTCGATATGCAGGGTCTCATTTGCGTCGACAAGCAGCTCGTCGACCTGCCCCTCTGGGCATTCTTCACCCAATTCGCAGACCAGGTACGGGCTAATTTCAGCCTCACGGTCACCGACGCTGGCATGGAGCGTGATCTCATGCGGATCTGTGCTTGGTCGGTTCTTCCACCAGTTTTGGAAAACTAACGCAGCAACCGCGACCACCACGACCGCGACGATGAGTACCAACACCTGGATCAGCGATTTTCGCTTCGCTTCTTTACGGGTAGCCATGCCCCAAGTTTACTTTTCACTGTTGTGGGCTTTGTGCAACGGGCACAAACTCAACCTCATATAAATCCGGCCACCGCTTACCAGCCAGAAAGAAATGGCCACTCTTTTCGTGGAAAGCAATTCCGTTGAGTACGTGATTAGGGTCTGGGGCTGCATTGTTGTCTAGGTCGGAAGCATCAATCACCGCATCAATTTCGCCTGTATCCGCTGAAAACCGAATAATCTCATCAGACAAAAATATATTCGCGTAGACGGAATCACCTACGCATTCCAACTCATTAATCTTGCCGACGGGAACACCACCGGCAGTTACACGTAACTCTCTTCCCATCAGCGGTGCAAAAGTTTCCGGATCCCGCTTGGTGATGGTATCCGAGCCATCGGAAACCAGTAGTTCCCCTTCGCGGGCACAGATGCCCCACCCCTCGCCGTCGTATTGGGCGCGCCCAATTTCTTGCAAAGTTTGTGGATCGCGCTGAATTGCCTCACCAGCCTGCCAGGTTAACTGCCAAATAGAATTTCCATTGTGAGTAGTAGTTATACCCTCGCCGAAAAATTCGTCGGCAAGCTCAGCTTGTTCGGTGATTTCATGTGAGGCTAAGTCGGCACGATAAATACGCGATTGCCCCCATTGTCCGGTGCCTACTAGTAAGGAACCATCGTCGTCGAATTCTAAACCTTGCGTAAAGGATTCGGTGGAAAATGGATAGACGGCAAAGACCCGGGGGACCAAACGCTCTATCGAGCTAGCAGCTAGCGAATCTTGGATAATCGACTCCTGAGACGGCTGGTTTGCAGTCGTCACCGCGGGGGATCCCTCCCCGGAGGTTTTCTCGGCTTGGTTTCCAGAGCTGTCATCGGAGGTACTGCAGCTTGCTACCAACATGATTGCAGTAATGCTTAGTGCCACCGCGGAGCGTCGGTGCCGTGAAAACATTTTCCGGTGCTGACCACGCTGGGCGTCAGCTGTAAATATCGTAAGGGGACCCATGTCGTTTATTGTGCCGTATGTGGTTCATAATGGGGGACATGACAAGACCGCCTTCACAACCAGCGCACTCTGCTACAGGTCAGAACGCAGATACTGCAGCAGGTAAGAACCAGCACAACGCGATCGGGCAATCCACAGCTAATACGCAGACTGAGCGTGGGTTCCTGGATCGCTATTTCCACATCAGCGAACGTGGCTCCACGATCCCAGGCGAAATTCGCGCCGGGGTCGTGACCTTCTTCGCGATGGCCTACATCATTATTTTGAATCCACTGATTTTGGGGACTACCGAAGATGTGGAGGGCAATGTCCTGGGCATTCCACAGGTAGCTGCAGTTACCGCATTGGCCGCGGGCGTGATGACGATCCTGTTCGGCATCATTGCGAAGTATCCGTTCGGGTTCGCCGCGGGGCTAGGCATCAACACTTTGGTTGCCGTCACCCTGGTGATGGGAGAAGGCCTCACCTGGCCACAAGCAATGGGCTTAGTGGTTATTGACGGAATCATCATTGTTATTTTGGCGGTTACAGGCTTCCGCGAAGCCGTATTCCATGCCATTCCCGCTGCTATGAAATCGGCAATTGGTGTGGGCATTGGTTTGTTTATCACCATGATCGGCATGGTGGATGCCGGTTTCGTGCGCCGTATTCCGGATGCTGCTGGCACCACCGTTCCGGTACAGCTCGGCATTGACGGGTCCATCGCTAGTTGGCCCACCTTAGTTTTCATCATTGGTCTGCTGATCTGTGGCTTTATGATGGTCCGCGGAATTCGTGGTGGCTTGTTTATCGGCATCGTCGCCACCACCGTTATTGCCGTGATCGTTGAAGCCATCGCTGAAGCGGGGCCATCGGTGGATGATGCAGGCGAGTCGCACCCCACTGGCTGGAATCTTGCGGTCCCTGCCGTCCCGGATTCGTTGGGTGGTATGCCTGATTTATCTTTGGTGGGCGCTATTGATCTAGTCGGAGCGTTTACGGAAGTAGGTGCGCTGGCGGCTACGCTGCTGGTATTCGCCCTAGTGCTGGCAAATTTCTTCGATGCAATGGGAACCATGACTGCACTGGGCAAACAAGGCAAACTCGTTGATGATGCAGGTAACCTGCCGAATCTGAAAAAGGCTTTGGTAGTTGAAGGCTTTGGTGCCGTGCTTGGTGGCGCGACTTCGTCGTCGTCGAATACGGTTTATGCTGATTCTGCCGCCGGTGTTGCTGATGGTGCGCGTACTGGCTTGGCTAATGTTGTCACCGGCTTGCTGTTTTTGGCCGCGATGTTTTTGACTCCGCTGTATGAGATCGTGCCAATGGAGGCTGCTGCGCCAGTCCTCGTTGTCGTTGGTGTGTTGATGATGGGGCAGGTGAAAGACATTGATTGGGATAAATTCCATATTGCGCTGCCTTCGTTCTTGACGATCCTCGTGATGCCATTTACGTATTCCATTGTCAACGGCATCGGTGTAGGTGTCATTGCCTTTACGATGATGAGCTTATTTGCAGGTAAAGCGCAGAAGACTCACTGGATCATGTGGCTGCTGTCCGGGCTATTCGTGGTCTTTTTTGCAATCGAACCATTGCGCGCCATCGTCGGCTAGCGCTTAATACGAACCTTGCAGGACGCTGTTGCGAGGTACCATCTGCTTATGTTGGAACCCCAAGTCCCGCAGGTGATAACGCTTGCCGACGCGCAAGTAGACGATCCTCGCTTAGCTGACATCCGCCAGCTCAACCATCCGCGCCTGCGCCCGGACCGCCAGGCCCGGTTGGAGCTTGATTCATCTGGCGACTATATTCCGGCATCCCGGCCGTCGGTCATTCTTGCCGACGGCGCGCTCCCAATTGCTCGGATGTGCGGTACTGATTCAGCGGTGACCCCGGCCGCTATTTTCGGGCGTGCCGAAAAACTACAGAAATTCGCCATTGATTATCCGGAGCAGTGGAACAGAATCGCACAGTTAGGCATTCCGGTTTATGAATTACCAGCAGTATTACTGCGTGATGTTGTTGGCTTCGAGCTGCACCGTGGATTACTGGCAGTTGCGCTGAGACCGGACAGCGTAGAACTGGGTACAGAATCGGCAGAAGAGATTCTCGCGCCCGCCCGCACTATCGTAGTTTTAGAAGGCGTTGGCGATCCAGACAATATCGGCGCGATTTATCGCTCTGCTGCCTCATTAGGAGCAGATGCGTTAGTTTTTGGTGCGGGGTGTGGTGATTTCTGGGATCGTCGCGTAATTCGGGTATCCATGGGACAAGCGCTGCGAGTTCCCAGCGTGCGTATACCAGGCGGTTTCAGTAACTGGCATCATGGTTTAGCTGATCTGCGGAATCAAGGGTTTTATGTCGCTGCGTTGAGTCCGGGGGCGCAGGCAGTGCAATTAGGTGATGCATTAGTGGGACCCAGCGGTAACAGGCGGGAAAAAGTAGCGCTGTTGCTTGGAGCGGAAGGTCCTGGACTGACTCCGCATGCAATGAACGCCGCCGATGCTTGCGTGGTTATTCCGATGGCTGCAGGGGCTGATTCGCTTAATGTTGCGGTGACTGCAGCCTGCTGCCTCTACGAGCGCTGGCGCGGTTAACTGTGGTTTTTGAATCAGGAATCGCGGTCGAGGTGGCGCAATTGCTCTCGGAGCTTAGCCCAACCGGTCTGTGTTTGTTTTGCCGCAGCTTTCGTTAGCTTGCCGACGACGCGCGCGGTGGTTGTCGCACCAGCCATGAACGTGCCGGTGATGGAAGACTGCGCATTTTGTGCTGCGTGATCTTCGTAGTCATCGTAGTTCTGCGTGTTCGAGCTTTCTGCGCCAGCGGTAGATCGTTCGTTTTTGCGCACACTCGGTTTTGTAGCAGATAGGGCGTGTGCGCCTTTGTGATAGCCTCGGGCAAATTTTGGTTCTGGGCGGCCGTCCAATGCGAATCCGACCACGTCAATATCTGGCCCTTCGGAAGAAAAGTCCACACCCAGCCAGGCCTTGTGTGCGTCGGCAAGTAAATCTTCTGGGGCAAAAGGCAAGGCGATGCCGCCTAACTGTGGGCTGCGCTGCCCAGCCCACAGGGGCGCTTCGAAGCCGTCAGGCAGGCCTTCGTTTTCGAAAGTTGCGTAACGGGTGGCAGTGAGACTGCGGTAGAGTTCGCCGTCGTGCCAGTGTGCGATGCCACCGAAACCGGTTTCTCTGTTGAAAGCAAACGCGTAGATGTCGGAAGCTGGTAAGGAAGCGCGCAGCTGGGGGGATAACTGAGACAGCTGTAATGCGTCATCAATGATCGTTTGGACTACCGTGATTCCGGGGTAGGCGCCGATATAAAACTCTTCGGCAGATACTTGTGCTGAACGGTTCAGCGGAAATTGTCCAAGCAGCGTAATCGGTGCAGATGGATACATCTGCGCGAGGTACTTTCTGCCAAAACCGCGGTCAGCAACGGGGCTATCCGAAAGAATATCTCCAGGTTGCTCCGCGGTATCGAGAAACCAAATGGTGACGACGGCAGAGCGGTCTTCCGGTTGCGAACCATCAGAAAGCGGATCCGGAGTGCCTGGATGGCGGGGCTCATACTGTGTCATTGGGGGTCACCTTCGGTGCAAAAGTTAATGAGTCAACGCTGAGCGTGATTAGCGGCGTGGTCGTTTGGTGTTGGCACGTACGCCAAGCAATACATCTTCCCAATGCGGGGTTGTTGCTTTGCGACGGCGTTTTTTGGGCGTGTCTGTTTCAGGATGTTGCAAGAATTCCTCGTCCTCTGTTTCTTTGGCAGAGGTAGCGCGTTTGGAATCTTCACGGGTCTTATCGGCGGTATCAGCGACGACGGGAATGTCGTCGCGGGTGTCTTTGTCGTCCTCGCCGTCTGCCGAATTTTCCACAGCGTTGCGGGAGGTATCTGCGGTCTGCAGTGGATGTGAGGATCCGCGCTTGCGTTTTTTGTGTGCAGCTAATTCATCGTCTGCGAGAGGATCACCGGAGATGATGCCGTCGAATCCTGCGTTAAAGGCATCGCGGGCATTCTCGTCTACCCGCTGTGTACGCGTTAAGGAAGTCACTGAACGCACCGGTTGGATAAAGTCCGGGTCCACTAAATCTGCGGCTACAGAGTTGCGTGGTTCGACAGTGTCTGCCGAAGTAGGGTGGCGGTGGAACAACCATTGCGCGGAATTCTGCGATAATCCAGCTGTCCAGGTGACTTCGATTGTCCATGGCTCACCGTTTACGCTTCGGTGCGCGTCCCAGTGGGAGTCTGCCAGCGAATGTCCGCGTGCGGCGAAAGCAGTGGCCAGGACCTCCCACAGGCTAAGACGATCCGGGCCGCCGTCGCGCACTGGGTGGGCCTGTTTGGCGAGTTCTGCGATACGTTCGCGTTCTAGAACTACCGGATGTGCGAAAGGTTCTACGCGGGATACGTCTACGCCCATTTCGTCGGCAAGTTCTTGTGCACTGGCACCGGCACGAATGCGCTGTTGGATTTGATTCGGGCGCATCGACATTGGTTGGTTGCGGGAACGATCACGGTCGGGCATGCCACTGCCTGCTGAAGAACCAGTGGGAACCACGTGCGGCATTTGCGGCTTCGATTGTCCCTGGCCCGGGGTCGAGTTGGCATGCTGCTGGGTTTCGTGGTTGTTCTGTACGGCAGAATCTTGCTGGTCTGCGGTGTCAGGAACCGCGGTTAGGTTTGCAGCAACATTGTCGGCACCAGCACCAGCACCGACGTTGTTGGCAGTATCGTTTTCTGCTGTTTGCTCG
>ERZ1023415.107-NODE-107-length-14721-cov-8.304105_pt1 | contig 14721 bp, 12 predicted proteins | sample MGYA00380510_ERZ1023415 | MGnify/ENA primary metagenome ERZ1023415 (study PRJEB33173, sample SAMEA4830299) | metagenome | study: EMG produced TPA metagenomics assembly of the PRJEB25223 data set...
GCGCACATTCACCACGGCAGTGCTCTGCAGCTGGATTGGACGGAGATCCTGCCAGAAACTAGTGGCCAGACTTATATCTTTGGTAACCCACCGTTTATTGGGCAGTACACCAAGACTAAGGAACAGACAGCTGATATGAAGCGTGTCTGGGGCAAGGATTACGACGGCTACCTGGATTACGTCACTGGCTGGCACGCGCAAGCACTGAACGTACTACAGACGCGCCACGGTGAGTTCGCCTACGTAACTACGAACTCGATTACACAAGGCCAGCCAGTTCCTGCACTGTTCGGCCCAATCTTCCGCGATCATTGGCGCATCAAGTTTGCCCACCGTACGTTTAGCTGGGATTCAGAGGCCCCAGGCAAGGCCGCGGTGCATTGTGTGATCGTAGGATTTAGCCGAAACACCAGTGTGAAGCCGCGTCTGTGGGATTACCCGGACGTTCGTGGCGAAGCTGTCCCCGTTCCGGTGGAGAAATCCATCAATGCTTATCTGGTCGACGGGCCAAATATCTTGATATCTAAACGCATGCAACCACTTAACAACCAGCTTCCTCCTGCAACACGAGGCACGCAACCAACCGATGGTGGGAATTTAATCGTCGAGGCTGAAGACTATCCAGCATTCGCAAATGACACGGTCGCTGCAAAGTATCTGCGCCCCTACCGCGGCTCCCGCGAACTTATCCGTGGCCTAGACCGGTGGTGCTTGTGGATGGACGATGAAAACTTTGATCCTTCCGATCTCCAACAGTCTAAATTGCTTTATGAACGAGTCACAGGCTGTCGTGAATTTCGTGAATCAAGTTCTCCAAGTGGCGATGCATACAAGCTACGAACCATTCCACACCTCTTTCGCCCAAATTCGAAGCGCCCCACCGTAGATTATCTCTGTGCTCCCAGTGTCGTCAGTGAAAACCGCAGATTCTTCACTGCTGCTCAGTTACCAGCAGAAACAATTGCAAGCAATCTAGCTTTTACAATTGAGGACCCGACCGGACTGAGTTTTGCTTTGATTTCTTCAAGCATGTTTATAACTTGGCAAAGAACAGTTGGAGGACGGCTAAAGTCCGACCTGCGGTTTTCCAGTACTTTGTCATGGCACACATTCCCCGTTCCTAATCTCGACAGCACTAACAAGGAACGGATCATTGAAGCTAGCAAGAAGATCCTCGAAGCACGTGAACTTCATCCTGGCCGATCACTTGCAGATCACTACAACCCACTCGCCATGGATCCGGCTTTGCTTAAGGCCCACGATACCCTCGACAAGGAAGTCGATAAAGCATTCGGTGCGCCTCGAAAGCTCGCTACAGAGCGGCAACGTCAGGAGCTGTTATTCGAAAATTATTCGAAACTCAGGAACAAATAGATCGATAAAGACATCCAATACTCTGATTCGACAAAAACTATATGCGCAAGATCTTAAAAAGGTTTTCTTAAAGCTCTTGCGCATTCAGCTGCCTACCAACTAGATTCGATTAAAGATGCGGATGCACTCCTGGACCGTAGGGAATTCCAAGAAAATAGAATGCATACAGAACCAGATTGAAGACAATAAAGAAACCAATTGAATAAGGCATCATTATTGACATGTATGTACCTATACCAGCGTTTTTATCGTACTTCCGCATGTAAGCAAGAACCACCGGCATATACGGGAAGAGGGGCGTAACGATATTAGTTGACGAATCACCGATGCGATAAGCGGCTTGAATAAAACCTGGATTATAGCCAAGTTGCATGAGCATCGGCACAAAAATTGGTGCTTGAAGCGCCCACTGAGCCGAACCAGAAGTAATTAAGAAGTTAAGAAGTACGGTGAAAAGCGAATAAGCAAAAATCAGCCCAATCCCCGTAAAGCCAACTGCTGTAAGCCAATCTGCCCCTGTCACCGCAATCCACAAACCAAGGTTTGACCATTTGAAGTACTCAATAAACTGAGCAATTGCAAACACCATGACGATATATGATCCCATGCTTGACATGGCTTCTGCCATGTGCTTTGAGACATCACCAGAAGATTTAATTTTTCCGGCCATAATTCCATAGCTCACGCCGAGAACCAAGAAAAAACCAAGTAACAGAGGAATAATTGAGCTCAAGAACGGCGAATTTACGATTGATCCGTTCTCGCCCCGAAGCGGAGAAGTTGGAAACGCGACAACAATTGCAATGAAAGCAATATATAGAAGGCCGAATAGGCTTGACCGCCAAAAAGCTTTATGTTCGCGTGAAGTAAGCTCCCGCTGAACCTCATCATCGTTTTCCGAACTAGATTCTTTATCTTCAGTAGCTCGATAAACACCTAGGCGTTTCTCAACTACGTTATTGGTGATCCAACCACCAATAAGGGTCAGAAAAACTGTACAGACAATGTTGAAGTACCAGTTGGCTACAGGCGACACAATTGCCGTGTCGTTCACGATTTTCGCTGCCTCAGTCGAAATTCCGGCCAACAACGCATCCGTGCCACTTACGAACAAATTAGCGGTAAAACCACCGGCCGCACCTGCGAAACCTGCTGAAATACCTGCAATCGGATGACGTCCAACCTTCAGGAATGCTATTGCCATAAGCGGGGGGATGAGCACCAATGCAGCATCCGATGCGAGATTTCCAAGGATACCGATGAATACTGCCAGGTACGGCAAAAATCCTCTCGGCACGCGCGCAACTGATTTTCTAATCGCTGTGTCAAGATAACCAACTTGCTCGGCAAGACCAATGCCTAGCATAATTCCCAGGACCAGCCCCAGTGGAGCAAACCCTGTAAAGTTATCAAGCATTGAATCAAGAATATATATCAGGCCTTCACCCGTCGCCAGAGATTTAACAGGTGTATCTTCATTCGTCTGTGGGTGGATAACGCTCGCATTCAGCGCTTGCCCTATAGCAGATGTGACGATCACTAGAGCAGCAAGCGAGACAAACATTAAGAATGGGTCCGGGAGCTTGTTACCAACTTTTTCGATACCATCGAAAAATCGAGTTGATAAATCCCGTTTTTCTGTCCTGTTTTTAGTCGATTTATTCATGGCTTCCTTCTTTCTTTAATAGCGACTTAAGCGCAGAGGAAATAACAGATACGGCTAAAGGGATTACCCTCTCATCTATGTCGAATTCGACGGTATGATGGCCATTTTTCTTTTCAGAGCCAAACAAAATATAAGTACCTTGGCCTCCATTCTTTTGGACGCGTTTGATCATTGTCATTGCATCCTCCGACCCTGTGAGTTTGTATTCTGCAATAGTTGCACAATCGACTTCTGCCACTTCAGTAGAAGAATCCTGTATCTGCGTTGCAAGTTCTATATCTGGCGCACATTCCGCAGCATGTCCAACTATCTGGGATGAGACTTCTACTCGCTGCATACGCGCAGATCCCTCAAGTATGCATTTAGCCCGCTCACCCAGATCTTCATTTATTTCACTCGTCGAACCACGGGTTTCAAACTTCAAAACTGCTTTATCCGGTGTAACGTTACGCCCAGTTCCTGCTTCCAAAACACCAACATTGATCCGGCTCGTGCCTCGGCTGTCTCGTGGCATCGCATGCAAATTTAGAGCTGCGGTTGCAGCTGCAAGTAAAGCATTCTCCCCTGCTTCTGGGTCGTTACCAGCATGCGACGCGGTACCGCAAAACGTCGCATCATACTTAGTGCTAGCTAAAAACCCAGATGCCGCACACTCAACATGCCCTAACGGCATTCCAGCCCGCATATGTATTGCGATTAATTTATCTATGTCATCAAGCATCCCCGCATCGACAAGGGATGCGGCTCCTCTCAAACCTTCTTCGGCGGGTTGAAAGATGATTTTGATTTTGCCACTAAGGCTCACAAAATTATTTGCAACCCATTGCGCAACACCTAGACCAATTGCAGCATGCGCATCATGTCCGCACGCATGCATAGCACCATAATTCTCAGAGACGAATCCCCCCAATACTGGTGCATGGTTCGGGTCATTTGATTCTATTAGGTCATTTGAATCAATATCTACGCGTAACCCAACGGTAGGGCCAGGCGTCCCTGTATCAAACGTAGCGATTGCCCCTGTGTACCCATTCCCGATTACATCGATGATCTTTGGATCGGCACCTCGTTCCAAAGCTTTTTGCTTATATATAGAAAGTACTTCTCCATTTGGGACTCCGAGCCTCTCGTTAACTGTATGGATTGTAGGACCGAATTCCACATCAAAATTGAGAGCACCTAGCGCCTCAACCAGTTGCGCAGTAGTGAGATACTCGCACCATCCCGGCTCAGGATACCTGTGTAAACTCCGGCGAAATGCAATCAGATCAATCATTAGGCCCCCTGACCAAATTCGAACAAGCCACCGACTTCAAAGATTTTTTCTTCGTCTTTTACCACTCGGCCACCTTGGATAATTCCAATAATTGACTCAGGTTTAGCAAGCATGTGGATGTTCTCCAGCGGATCTATCCTAGTCAGTACTAAATCAGCAGTTTTACCCTTTTCCACGGTTCCGATTTGGCTATCAAGCCGTAAAAGCCGTGCAGCATTTATCGTTCCGGCTTGAATCGCTTGCATAGGCGATAACCCTAGATCAACAAGGTGGCCGAGCTCCTTTAGATTCTGGCCATGTGGGCAAACACCGGCATCAGTTCCCATCGCAACTTTTACGCCTGCTTTTATTGCACGTGATACATGAGCTTTTGCAGTCGCACTCCACACAACCTTCTTCTCATAAAGGTAATCGGGGACGACCTTGGGGTCTGGCACCCTCAAAGCTGCTGAAAGCGTTGGCACCAAATAAACGCCGTTTTCTTTCATATAAGAGATACCTGCATCATCGATTTCGTACCCGTGCTCGACACTTGTGATACCGCCACGAAGCGCGTGATGAATACCCTCGCACCCTTGTGCGTGGGCTGCGACCGGTTGGCCCGCTCGCTTAGCCATTTCTTCAACGATAATTGCAACCTGATTATCAGTGATTCCGACATCGTTTGGAGTGTCTGTTGGACTTGAGACGCCACCTGTGGTGCATACCTTAATTACGTCTGCACCATCGCGAACTAAACGCCGCACACGCTTTCGAAGTTCATCGTCGGTATCTACGACAGGATCAACCACAGCCAAGCCAGGATCAACATTTTGCCCATTAGGTAAACAGAAATCTGTGTGCCCTCCAGTCGGAGACAAAGGAGCAATTGCAATATGCATACGAGGGCCAAGAATTTTTCCATCTGAGATCGCCCGCCGGTAACCTGCATCAATCCCGCCAAGGTCTCTCGCGGTGGTTACGCCAGCCATCAAGGTCTTCCGCAAATTAGCAGCTGTATCAAATACGCGTTCAACCGCAAGACGGCGCTGCAAGTATGCAGGGTCCAATTCCAAATTAACCCCGAAATGAAGGTGGGCGTCGATAAACCCAGGAAGCAAAAATGCTCCATCCGCATTTATCAAAGCCACATCTTGACCACGCTCCACGGGCACGGAACTGTCCATAACGTCTGCGATTACGCCGTCTTTGATGAGAACGCTGGCACCTTCCCTGACATGGCCTCCGATCCCATCAACCAAATTGACGTTTGTAATACAGAATGAGTTTTTCGCGACAGGGGTTTTGGGAAATAGCGCGCGCATTCAGTCCTCCTACTACTTATGAAGCTGATCCCATAATTCCTCAAAGTTTCTCATAGACTCAGGTCACTAATCCACAAAGGGGGTGATCTGGTTAATTATTCCCAGAAAAAGTACCCCCAATTTCATTATATTCATCCATCGAAAGGCCAACTGCCTGCAATGTAACCAAACCCACAAAAGGGACAAGTGACATAAATCGATAAATGGGCAATACTGAGACAGAGTTAACTATTTCGAATTCAGATACCAACAGCGCACTTCAGATGGCAACATTGAAAGGTGGCCAATGGAAAAGCCTATAAGCGAAACGACATCTCCCCCGCCTGCCAGGAAACTCGGGACCATAGAAGTGGCAGCTATATCTTTAGGATTCATGGGACCTGTCATGGCTATGTCTCTAAACGGAATTGGTGTCGCCGAACTTGTCGGCAAGGCAGTTCCGTTCACGTTTATCGTTGCCTCCATAGGAACATTGTTCGTTGCTTATTCATTCATCCGGCTTCTCGGCAAAATCACACACGCGGGTTCTGTCTATGCGTTAGCGGGGATAGCCTTAGGCCCCAGAGCGGGTTTTTTCTCGGGATTCGCCTTATTAGGCACATACATCTTCCTCACTGCTTGCATCGCAGGCGCATGTGCCACGTTTTTCGAAGCATTATTACTCGAATTCAATTTAGAGCTGACTAGCCGTGCCTGGACGCTGATTCCTATCATCGTTGGCATCTTTGCCACACTAATCACGCTTCGAGAGTCGAAAATCGCAGCAAAAATAACGCTAGCGATTGGCTTTGTCGGAATTCTTGCAATGTTTGTATTGGCTATAACAATCGTCTACCAAACTGGAGTATCTGCCTCGTCTGTCCCCGGGAACCTTGATTTCACAACCTTACTCCCTGGTGAAAACTCCTGGAAGGCAATTGCTACTGCATCCGTTTTCGCATTTATTTCATGGGCAGGTTTTGAATCTGGATCCGCATTAAGCGAAGAAGCAGATACGCCAAAGACTGTCATCCCTAGGGCTCTTTTGCTAGCGGTACTGTTTGGCGGACTTCTATACGTTTTCATTATGTTCGCACAAACCGTTGGGTACGGAACTACCGAAAGCGGCATCACTAGTTTTGCGACCGCTTCTTCGACATTAACGTCTTTGTCTTCAGAATATATTGGTTCGTGGTACGCAATTCTTATTGCAATTATTGCGTTTATTGTCGCTTTCGGAGCTTTCCTCAGTTCAACAACGGCTACTTCTCGACTTCTTTTCGCCCTGGCTCGTGACGGGTTCGCCCCAAAGGCTTTCCAACAGCAACATCCCAAAACCGCCGTGCCAGTGTACGCCGTGTTAGCCACGGTAGGCCTTACCATAACGATGACCGTCATCTTGGGACTATTCAGCGTTTCTGCAGTTGATACTTATTACTGGTACGCAACCATCGGTGTGTTATGCATGATCATCGCTTACGGGATGGCATCAGTTGGCGCTGTGAAATTTATTTGTGCCTCCAAAAACGGTATTCCACGCTGGGAGATCGTTTTCCCTATCATCGCTTTGATCTATCTCGGTTTTGTCTACATTGTCCAGGTTACTGGTCAAAATTCTCCCTACACTTATTTCCCATGGATCGCAGGTGCTTGGTGCATCGGAGGCTACCTAATTGCATTAGCTAACCCCAAAAAAGCAAAGGCCCTTGGACGGAAATTAATTACAACTAGCTAGGAGTGACTATGTCAGATTCCACGTTTACTTTTCTTGCAACATCCGATCTATCATCCAGAATTAAGGGGCGGTCAGTTCTTAGCAAGAACTATGCACCTGGTACAAGCGTAGGGTGGGTTCCCGCCAATATCGGTATTACCAATACTGGACACATCGCGGAAGATCTTCCTTTCGGATCATCTGGTGATCTCAGGCTGTTAGCTGACGATGAGTCTATTCGACAGATTAATGGAATTCCAGGGGTCCCTGACACCCAACTTGTATTTTCAGACATTGTCAAAAACGATGGTGAGCCTTGGTCATGCTGCCCTCGTACCATTCTTAAGGAAACCATCCAAGAATTATCGGAAAAGTTTGGCTTATCAATGACAGCCTCATTCGAACACGAATTCTCTGAAAAGGGTTTAACAACTGCTTCACATCCTTTCTCCTTTTTGAGGTTCCTTGACCATGGCGAAATCGGTAAAACCCTCGTTTCAGTACTAGAAGCAGCTGAGATACGTCCAGAATGTTGGCTACCTGAGTATGGCAAACACCAATACGAGATAACCATGGAGCCAGAAAAACCTTTGCAAGCTGCCGACAACGCAGTCCTGATAAGAGAGCTTACAAAACAGGTATACCGAGCAGCCGGTAAAGAAATTACTTTTAGCCCAGTCCCTTTCCCCGGCGATGCGGGGACCGGAGTCCACATTCATTTTGGCCTTTACGGACCAGCCGGAGAAGTTGTCGCCTATGACCCTAAGGCTCCTGGGCGGCTATCATCGGTTGCTGCCAAATTCAACGCCGGCATCATTAAGTATGGCCGTGCCATGACTGCGATATTTGCACCGCTATCGATTAGTTATGACCGGCTTAAACCTAACAATTGGTCGACAGCCAAAATATTCTGCGGGGTCGAAAACCGTGAAGCCCTTCTCCGGGTTTGCCCAACGAATGAGATTGGAGGAAAAGCCCCTGACAAACAATTCCATTTCGAATTCAGGGGCGGAGATGCAGGAGCCAATCCGTGGTTGTTGCTCGCTGCTCTTATTAAAGCCGGAATGGAAGGTATTCGACAAGATTTACCGCCCGTCGACGTCGTTGCCGGGGAAGTGGATTTCACTGATGAGTCTCTATCGTTTGAATCTCTTCCGGACTCTCTTGGTAGTGCGTTGCAGGTATTAGAAGGTTCCGATACCGTAAAGAGCTGGTTTAGCAAGGAATTCGTGGAAACGTACATAGCCGTCAAGAGACAAGAGCTTAAAGATCTTGAAGGTAAGTCGTTCTCCGAACAGTGTGAGGTGTATAGCAATGTCTATTAATGAGGAAATCACTAAAACTGTCGCTACCATGCCACTGTTTGACCATCATTGCCATGGGATTCTTTGTAAAGATTTGTCCAGACTTGAGTTTGAATCTTTCATCTCAGAATCTTCTTGGCCTGCGAGCGATGGGACTACCAGATTTGATTCTCAAATCGGGTTTCAAATCTTAAGCCAATGTGGCTCTATGCTTTTGGGAAATAGCGAGACCAGCACTACCAATCAATCTTTCTTATCAGCGCCTCAATATATTGCAAAGCGCACAGAATTAGGTTGGGAAAAGGTCAGCGAAAGGCTAATGCTCGGAGCTAACATTACTTCCTTTGGCGTCGAAACTGGGCACACCCCCTCAGAAATTACGTCCCCAACGGCCTTAGCCGATTTTGCACAAGGTAATTCGCATGAAATCATTCGATTAGAGAGAATCGCAGAAGATGTACTTAACGATCCACAGCATAAGAACTTAAACACTGATGAATATCTCCAAATGCTAGAAGCAGCATTGGAATCGCGCCTAAAGGGTGCGATTGGTGTGAAGTCAATTGCTGCTTACAGAATAGGCTTCGACTTCTCACCAGAGAAACCGAGCACTGCTGAATTAAGGCAATGCATAAGTTCACTTTTGCAGGAGCCAAAGCCTCTTCGCCTTGAGAGCGATGTACTAACTCGCCACCTTTTGTGGTGGGCGATTGAGCAGGAACAAGTTATTCAGCTGCATGTTGGCTATGGAGATGACGATGTCGATCTCCATAAAGCTAACCCTCTTCTCTTAATGGACCTTTTCCGCGCAAGTGTTGGTTCCGGAGCCAAATTTACTTTGTTGCATTGTTACCCGTACCAACGAGAGGCCGGTTTTTTGGCTGACGTGTTCCCACATGTTTACTTTGATGTTGGGCTCGCAATCAATTACAGTGGCGCACGCTCAAAAGCAATTATTGCTGAGTCTTTGGAGCTCGCACCGTTTGGAAAAATCCTCTTTTCTACCGATACATTTGGATTGCCCGAGCTCTATTATTTAGGCGCAAAATTATTCCGCCAAGGCTTGTCCGCCGTACTGAATGAATTCTCATCGACATACGGATGGCCTCATGAAGAGTGCAAACGCGTGGCAAAAATGATCGGTTACGACAATGCGGCTCGACTTTATGGTGTCGATGATCGATAAACATCCAGTTACTCAATGCCAAGGGATTCACTTATGCAAAATTTTACTTTGAAACAACTCATCGAGGTTGGCGAAAAGTGGACTAAACTAGTCGACGACCATCTAGATTTTGCTGTGTCACTTCGCGAGAGGATCCATGCGTCCCCACGGATTAGCGGAGATGAAACTGATACAAAAAACCTCGTCGTCGAAGCTATGGAAGTTCAATTGTCCGAAGTAGCCGAAACCGGTGGTATCACGCGGTTCGGACCTGAGCAAGGCCCCGCAATCGGTCTCCGTGGCGAACTTGATGCTTTACCAATCCAGGAAAAGACTGGAGTTTCCTTTGCAAGCACTAACCAAGCGATGCATGCTTGCGGTCATGATGTACATCTTGCCGCATTAGTAGCAGTTGTGCGAGCGGCAAAGGACCTATCACTGCCTTTTGCTATAGCTCCCTTCTTACAGCCTCGTGAAGAAACTTATCCTTCTGGTGCAAAAGATATTTGTGAGTCCGGAAAATTTAAGGAGCTAAACATTTGCGCTTCGATTGGCGCGCACGTGCATCCAAGTTTGGATTCAGGCCAGGTTGCTGCGGGACCTGGTTTCGTGAATGCAGCAGCAGGAGAAATAATAATAAACATTTCAGGGACTGGTGGACACGGTGCATATCCACATAACGCCGGGGATACCGCAGTATGCACCGCTCAAGTTGTAACTGGGCTCTCTGAAATCGTGCGTCGCACAAACGATCCAATGTCACCAGCTGTCTTAAGTGTGGGCACGATCTCTGTCGGAGATGGAGCGGCAAACGTACTTCCCGGGGCTGGACTAATTAAAGCGACTGTTCGAAGTACTAGCAGCAAAAACAATCGAACGATTTCCAAGGCGGTTGAAAAATTTGCTGAGTACACAGCTCAATCATTTGATTGCACTGCAGATGTTTCTTACATAGAAGGAGAACCAGCCTTAATTAATGACGATGTCTTGTCGGCCAACTTTAACAGTTTTGCAGAACAAAACGGTCTGGAAATAGGAACCACCATGCGTTCACTTGGCGCAGACGACTTTTCCTTCTACGGTGAATTAGTTCCGAGCCTCATGTGCTTTGTTGGAGTGGACGAGAAGCTCAGCCTCCATGACTCAAGATTCTTACCTAGTGAGGATGCTATTCGTCATGTCGCCATTGCCATGATCTCTGGATATCTAGCTGCTTCACAGATGTTTATCGAGGACGTTATTCAGTAATGTCCAAGTTTTCGATGGATCAGTATCTTATCAGCATCCACGCTGGTTTTATTCTTTATTTGAGGCATCTTGGCACTCTCCAGTCTTATTTCATGACTAATGGTGAGCGGTCCAGTATGCCTCATTCAGGGTAACGGGCCGTGGAAAGGCAGAGCGCCTTCATTTCTCCACAACATCATTGTCGAATCATTGAAAATAGTGAGCTACTGTGCCCATATTGAGCTGCCCATCGTTGATCACCATACGAAAAATGCCACCATTCTTGCAGATACGGTGCAAACTCTTGCTGAATTAAAACCATAGACAATAACCTCCGTAGATCCCTAATTAACAATTGATAAGGATCCGCTTCAGGGGGAATCGATTCAAAATAATTCGACTCTGCAAGGTCATCAAACGAATCAAAGTCCGTACCGAGTGGTAGACCTATTCCTTTGTAACTTAAAGTAAGATCAACTGCACCACCGGTAGTATGGGGCGGATCAATGTCAGTATCACTAGTGCTAGCAACCGACCCCGGGCGTAATTCAGGATCTTCGTCAAGATAAATTTCGCCTAGTTCTTCCTGAAATGCTAGCGTCCTCCAGGTGTCCAAGATAAAAAGGCCGAGTCCCTCAGGCAATTGCTTTTGTGCCTCTTCAAGACGTTTTACAACAGATGCCCGGGCATACATATCCCTTGGCATAGTTATTGATTCCAATCGTGAGTAAATATGGTTTTGCTGAAGACTATCAGGAAGCCGAATTAATTGGTCTCCATTTTCTGCCCTTGCTATCCGTCGAACCTCGTCATGATTAATGGGTTGAATTAACGGCGGAAGGTCTACAGGGACGAGTGGTCGTAACTCATCCAATACAAATTCTTTAAGCCACGGTCTTGGTATCATTTTTACCTTCTTCCAATGTCTTACTGTAATTTCCGAGCAAATTTTCGATCGCTTGTTGTTCATCAACCTTGCCTGATACCAAATAGAATATGCCCCCGAGTCCAGTCCAAATTGCCAAAATAATATACTCAGCCGGCCATACTAATGAGATCGATGTACCTGGAAATAGCGCAAGGACAATGACTAGCAATGCTCCGATTGCACCGATAAACGGTAGCGCTCGCGTTTTACGTCTTGCAAGATGAGGGTATTTGTACGGAAGTCTAATTAACGTCACGACCATCAGGATCCAGACGAGCCCAAGATATATACCGCCGGTATCCAAAAACCAAACGACAGCTGCTTTACCTAGCCATCCCAGTCCTATAGTCGTCGCCGCCACGAACAATAAGGCGTTGACAGGGGTCCCACGCGAAGGATGAAGCTTAGCGAGGTTACTAGGCATTAGCTTGACCCTAGCTAATGCAACAACGATCCGCGAGGTCGCCATAAACAAGCCCAAAAACGATGTCAATAACCCTAGGATAGCAATGGCAAAAGCACCCCACCCAAGTACTGGATATCCTGCCTTTTGGAATGCCGTGATTGTTCCTTGCTCCATCTTCGCCACTTCTTCCCAAGGCAAGATAAATGCCGAAGCTGTAAGCACAACGCAATAAAAGGCACCTGTTAGCAGCACAGTAAGAACAACGAGACGTCCTATTTTCTTTGGTGGCAAATTCGCATCCTCTGCGAGTGTTGCAATCAAACCAAATCCCGCCATATACGTCATTCCAGGGACAACAAATCTAAGCGTATTCAATACCGAATTCTGAGATTCGTAAAAAGGGGGCCAGAAATTGTTCCAGCTACCTTGAGCAAAGCCCACTGCTGCTAGACAAATCCCTATGCCAATCAGCACGGCGAACAGCACCGTTTGAACCTGCGCTCCTACTGACACCCCAAAATAATTTAATAAGAAAAATAACAAAGTTAACCCCAAACCTGATACAAGGACAGGCAGAGAGACTTCCTGTCCTGCAATCGAGTAAAGAGGCATGCTATGCATAAACGGGAAGACCAAGTCCAGTAATAGGCCAAAAGCAGTGAAATAAAACGCGAGCGATGAAACATACGCACCAATAAGTAGCCACCCCGCGATAAAGCCCCATCGCCGCCCCAGGATTGCATATCCGTATACGACTTCGCCACCAGCCCTCGGAAAAAGCGCAGTCAATTCAGCGTAGGCAAGAGCAACAAAAGCAGCCAACAAGGATCCAAGGGCCAGCCCAAAGATCATTCCGCCTGCACCATAGTTGTCGAAAAATGTTCCATTCGTATAAATCCAGCTGGAACCAATAACACCTGACACGCCAAGAGCAATGAGAGAAAACACTCCTAGCGACTTTTTTAACTCTGTTTGTGCCACCGGCATCCCTCCAAGCATTAAGTGATTTAAATCATGATACACCATTCAGTGAAGTGCCCCAGGTTTTGTTTCGTTTGAGTGGATGGGAAAATCTTGGACCATACCGAAGAAGTTTGACCAAGATGCCAATCACCGAGTGTTCAGCCTTGTTGCGGACCGCATTCTGGCGGAAAACATGTCCATGCAGGAAGCATGCAAGATCGTGGCGCCCAAACTGGGTGTCTCGTAGCATACTCCCCGGCAATGGGCGCAGGTGACTCGACGCGACGGACGCGTCACTAATCTTTTGCCTGAAAATCTTGTTGCAGAGGTGGCCAAGCTGCGTCGTGAAAACCACAAGCTACGCGGCACAGACGAGTTGTTGCAAGCTGCGTCGGCTTTTTCGCATCGGAACCAGGTCCGAAACCTTAAGAAATGATCCGATTCATCGATGAGCACCGGGATCGTTTCACAATCGAGTTCATCTTCTACGACGGTGAAGAATAATCGCGAAGGTGGCTTCATTACCTCACGTAGTTACCGGCAGTCTAAAGCCTGGGGTTTAAGTGCCCGCAGACTTCGTGACGGAAGCCCTTTCTAGAGCATGTTCGGGCGGGTCACGCTGATAATTGTGGTGTCTATGGCGTGTGGAAAATGTGGCAGACCTTTCAACGTGAAGGTATCGATATTGGTCGCGAGCAGACTACCCGCCTGATGCGCCTGGCCGAGCATGGGATCACTGCTTCTACCAGGACCGTTGGCCATTCCTATGACGATGCCTTGGCTACCGCACGCCAGCCGACCTTGACTCAGAGTTTTGGAAACACAGCGCGGCTCAAGAAAAGATAGAGAACAAGGCAAATACCTAGGAACAAACCCCAGGGCACTTCATCTGCCATGAGTAACGACGATTGCCTACGGAGTAGGAACTACCTCTCCCGAGTCTTCTATATCCTCAACAACCTCAGCAACGAGGTCGAGCAAGCTCTGCTCTGCCTGCTGCCGATCCGCATCCAACCACGACAACAAGGGGAATTCAGCTACGGTAGCCACGTATTCTTGGTCTTCTTCCAACCACAAGACTTGATAGGTGCACTTGTTAATATCCATGCCAGCTACTCCGTTTACTTGCTCTGCGTTTTAAGTTTCTCGATAGCTTCTAGAACTTGAATGCCTGGTTCATCTTGGGTCTAATGCGGCGTCGGCGATTGAAAAATAAACCCACATGCCAAGCTGCCGTCGGCTCTGGATCTCCCTGGGTTTTCAGGACCGGTAGCCTTGCGTATCCCCCGAAATCCCACAGGGAATAAGAAGATAGCTAACGATAAAGAAATTCAAAACACACCTCACCACCTCTGTGCCTTAAGCAATTATCACTTGCACCTCGTAGCCGTCCTTGTCCGAACCAGCCAGGAACG
>ERZ1023415.111-NODE-111-length-14163-cov-19.506663_pt1 | contig 14163 bp, 9 predicted proteins | sample MGYA00380510_ERZ1023415 | MGnify/ENA primary metagenome ERZ1023415 (study PRJEB33173, sample SAMEA4830299) | metagenome | study: EMG produced TPA metagenomics assembly of the PRJEB25223 data set...
AACAGCTGAATTTGGTCTGCAGAGTGCAGCAGGGTGGAGAAGCGGTAGTTGATTTCCTGCTGGCCGCCGGAACCCACCTCGTGGTGGAACCGCTCTAGCTCAAAGCCAACCTTTTCTAGGTTCAATGCCATGGCATCGCGGATTTCTACGGTCTGGTCATACGGTGCGGTAGGGAAATAGCCGCCTTTAGGGCGATTTTTATAGCCAGGGTTTGGTAGGCCGTCGATAGTGGTTTCTTTATCGGTATTCCACCAGCCTTCGTCCGAATCCACCTCGTAGAAACCAGCATTGGTGGAGGTATCGAAACGAACCTTATCGAACAAATAAAACTCGGCTTCGGCGCCGAAGAAGCAGGTATCAGCGATACCTGTGGACTTCAGATACTCCTCCGCTTTACGTGCAGTCGTGCGCGGGTCACGTGAAAACGGCTCACGAGTAAACGGGTCGTGCACGAAGCATTTGATGTTCAAGGTTTTTGTCGTGCGGAAAGGATCCACGATCGCAGAATGTGGATCCGGCAGCAACATCATGTCGGATTCATCAATGGTGGTGAATCCTCGAATTGAGGAGCCGTCGAAAGCCAGGCCTTCTTCTGCTGCCTCCTCAGTAAATTCCGAGGCAGGGATGCTGAAGTGGTGCTCTACACCGGGAAGGTCAGTGAACTGAATGTCGACAAATTTAATATCTTCATCTTCGATATGTTGGACGACATCCGCAATGGATTCGAAACTCAAGGGAACTCCTCGTTTTGGGTGCAACTGTGCAGTCGTAACTCCCACTATACCGGCTATTCGTGATCGATATCCCGATATCAGAGGATTCCCGAGGGGAAAATTTATAGAAGTGCTTTCCGGAGATAGTCAGCGACGTCTGGAATAATAAAATCCAATTCGCGTTCTTGGGCGGCGGAAAAGTTGCCTAAAACAAAAGATGACGGATCCATCTTGCCAGGGGGCCGTCCAATACCAACGCTGAGACGAGCATAGTCTTTGGTACCCAGAGCTTTGGTAAGGGATTTCAAGCCGTTGTGGCCTTTATCGCCACTGCCGTGTTTTAAAGTGAAATCGCCAAAGCCGCGTTCCATATCGTCATAAACTGCGACGATGCCGACAGTTGGAATATGAAAATAATTTGCCAGGGCATTGACCACACCGCCTGAGGTGTTCATAGGTGTACCGGTGCGCGCCAGGATGATTTTTGGGGAGCCGTACCCCATAGAACCAGCAGGCATTTCGGCCACAAAAGCCCCGGTGCGTTTATGCAAACTAAATGGCACAGGCTGGAAAGCTGTCGTTTCTGCTAATTCATTGACGATGCGATAGCCAATATTGTGCCGAGTTTGTGCATAACGCGCACCGGGGTTGCCGAGCCCAACTATCAGAACACTATTGTGCGGAGACAGAGCGTTCGCAGTGTGCATGGGGTGGACTCGGCTTTCTGTTTGGGCATATCTAGCCGACGGCTAGATTATCCAGTGGCTTATTTGTCGTCGGAGGACTCGGTGTCAGGGTCCAGACGATCTGCAGGGGTTTCCTCATCGGATTCCTCTTCAGAGTCTGCACCGGCTTCAGCGCCGCCTTCTTCAGCGGCGGCGGCAGCAGCCTCGAGTTCTTCGTCTTCCTGTGGCTCCATGACGGAGACGATGACGGTGTCTTCTTCTGCAACCAGGGTGGCGCCGCCTGGGATGTCCAAATCAGCTGCAGTGATGACGGTGCCATCTTCTGCGCCTTCGATGGAAACTTCGATCTCTTCTGGAATGGACAGAACGTCGGCCTCAACCAACAAGACGTCGTTGTCCTGGATGAACATCATGCCAGCGGCAGGCTCACCAGTAATGGTGACAGGAACCTCAACCTCAACCTTTTCGCCGCGCTTAATCGACAGTAGGTCCACGTGATCGACGTCTAGGGTGAGGACGTTTTGGTCAACGTTCTTCACCATGGACAGGTGCTTTTCGCCGTCAAGTTCCAATTCCAGAACTGCGTTCAGGCCGTTGTAACGGATCAATGTCTGTAGCTCCAGCAGGTCTACAGAGAAGTGAATTGGGTCGGTGTTTGGGCCGTACAGAACGCCAGGTACGCGCCATTCACGACGCAAACGGCGGGCAGCGCCCTTACCAAACTCATTACGTGGCTGTGCCGCGAGAGCAGGGGTATTTTGAGCCATAATGGATAACTCCTCAGTGTAGTGAAAATAAATATGTGGACAAACGTGCACAGGCAAGGGCACATCCACGACCGGGGGAGCTACCGGGTTAAGTGTAGATCGCGTCGATAACGGCCAAAAATGAATGGCCCTCGCCGAGACGAGAGCCATCATAGCAAACAGCAGGCCAGCAACGAAACACAGGCGATACTGTGCCTAGGCCTGAAATGGCTATGGTCTTAAAGACTATGGCCTTAAAGATTATGGCCTTAAATGGGGATGACCTAAATGGCGGTATAGCCACCATCCACGGTTTGCGTGCTGCCGGTGATAAACGATGCGTTTGACGAAAGCAGGAACAGCACCATCGCGGCAACTTCTCGAACTGAACCCAGCCTGCCAAGTGGATGGTCGTTGATCAGTTTGGTCAGCTCATCTTCATCCATGAAATTCGCCAGCAGGGCGTTCCGGATATAGCCTGGGCACACCGCGTTGACGCGAATTGCCTTGGAGCCGTATTCCACGGCCGCTGAACGGGTGAGCCCGATGACGCCGTGCTTGGCGGCCGAATAGGCTGCTTTGCCCTTAGCCGCGACTAACCCGTGCACAGAAGCGACATTGACGATGGAACACTCTGAGGTCATGTCCATGTCTAAGAATTGTTCGATCTCATAACGCATGGCATAAGCGACGCCGTTGAGGTTGAGATCAACCAAATCGCGCCATTGCCGACCATCCAGCTTTCCGGTGAGTTCGCCTTCACCGCCGTAGCCTGGCGAATTAACCGCGTAATGTAAACCACCAAACTGTTCCACGGCGGTTTGTACCGCAGCCTTGTAGTCCGATTCGGCAGTCATGTCGATCTCAATGGGATACGCTGAACCACCGTTAGAACGGATTTTTTCGGCCACCTCAGACGGCTTATGTTCTTTGGAATCGGCGACTACAACGTGGGTTCCCAATTCCCCGAGTTCATAGCAGATTTCTTCGCCGATGCCGAAGCCACCGCCGGTAACCAAGGCTACTTTGTCACGGAATTCGTCAAAGCTTTTCATTAGGCAGACCCCTCGAACAGCGTCGTTACCGAACCGTTTTCAAAGATCTCGTTGATGGTGCGAGCCAGCAAAGGGGCGATGGAGAGCACGGTCAAGTTGTCCCACCCCTCCGTGGACTGAGGGATGGTGTCGGTGGTGATGACCTCTTCAGCGCCACAGTTCGAGAGCTTCTCGCGGGCTTGACCAGAAAATACGCCGTGGGTGCAGGCTACAACGACAGACTTGGCGCCTTCATCTTTCAAGATCTTTGCGGCACCCGCGATAGTTCCACCGGTGTCAATCATGTCGTCTACCAAGATGCAGTCTTTGCCCGAAACATCACCGACCACGCGGTTAGCGACGACTTCGTTGGCTACATCAACGCTGCGCGTCTTGTGGACGAAGGCCATCGGCGCACCGCCGAGGACGTTTGCCCATTTTTCCGCGACCTTCACGCGACCAGCGTCAGGCGAGACGATGCACATGTTCTCAGTTGGGTAGTTTTCTTTGATGTAGTCGGTCAACACCGGCATGGCGTGCATGTGGTCGACTGGACCATCGAAAAAGCCTTGGATTTGGTCTGTGTGCAGATCAACGGAGACCAAACGGTCAGCACCAGCGGATTGCAACAGATCAGAGATCAGGCGAGCGGAAATAGGCTCGCGTCCGCGGTGTTTTTTATCCTGGCGTGCGTATGGGTAGAACGGCAAAATAGCCGTGATGCGCTTAGCGGAACCACGCTTGAGCGCATCAATCATGATGAGCTGCTCCATCAGCCATTTGTTCAGATCGCCGCCTTCGACGGTCGCGTGGGATTGCATAACGAAACAATCCGCGCCGCGTACCGACTCTTCAAAGCGAACGAAGATCTCACCATTTGCGAAGTCTTCTGCTCGCATTGGTGTGATTTTTGTGCCCAATTCCTTGGCGACAGCCTCGCCGAGGTCTGGGTGCGAGCGGCCGTTGAAGACCATCATGTTCTTTTGGTTCATAGCGATCTTGCCAGTCATAGGATTAACCCTTCTGCTTTGATGTCTACGCTTGTTCGGAACCCTGGTCACTGCCGTTATCAGTGCTGCGATTGTCAGCTTCGCCGTTGTCGGCTGTGCTGTTTTCGGCAGCTTGTGCAGCCTGCGCAGAGGAGCTACCCGGGCGCTTTTGCGCGACCCAGCCCTCGATATTGCGCTGGCGGCCACCTGAGACGGCCAGTGCCCCTGGCGGAACATCGTCTTTAATCACTGTACCTGCCCCAGAATAGGCGCCATCACCCACGGTTACTGGTGCGATGAACATCGTGTCTGAACCTGTGCGTACGTGATCGCCCACCACGGTGTGATTCTTGTTCACGCCGTCGTAGTTAACGAAGACCGAAGAAGCACCAATATTTGAGTGTTTGCCGATGGTCGCATCACCCACGTAGGTCAGGTGCGGAACTTTGGAACCTTCGCCGATCGTGGCTTTTTTGGTTTCTACAAAGCCACCGAGCTTGGCGTTATTACCCAACTCTGTACCTGGGCGAAGGTAGGTAAATGGTCCGACGTTCGCCTCTGCGCCAATACGTGAGCTTTCTGCGTGGGCACGGATCACACGCGCATTCTTGCCGACGACGACATCTGTGAGTGTGCTGTCCGGTCCAATTTCCGCGCCGTCCGCGATGGAGGTTTTTCCCCACAGCTGCGTACCCGGGTGGATGGTGACGTCTTGGCCCACGGTGACATCCGCGCCAATCCAAGTGGTGGCAGGGTCGACAATGGTGGCGCCCCCGAGCATGGCTGCTTCTACGGTGCGGCGGTTGAATTCCTTGCCTGCTTCTGCCAGTTGTACGCGGTTGTTCACCCCTGCGAGCTCGCCAGCGTCAGCTGCGACATAGGCGCCGACCCCATGGCCAGCCTCGCGCGCAATAGCCAGCACGTCGGTGATATACAACTCGCCCTGCGCGTTATCCGTGTTCAGTTGTGTGAGCGCATCGCGCAGGATGGCAGCGTCGAAAGCGAAGACTCCGGAGTTGATTTCGGTAATTTCCCGGATTTTTTCTGAAGCATCTTTATGCTCGACAATTGCGGTGACCTGCTGATTATCGTCGCGCACGATCCGGCCATAGCCGGTGGCGTCGGCAAGCTCGACGGACAACACCGTAACGCCAGCTCCTGCGGATTCATGGTGCTCGCGTAGGTGATCGAGGGTTTCCGGCCGCAGCAGGGGCACATCAGCATTGGTGACAATCACGGTGCCCTGGAAATCTTCCAACCCAGCCATCGCACATTGCACCGCGTGCCCGGTGCCAAGTTGTTCTTCTTGCACGGCAGTGGTCAGCTTACAGCCGAGCTCGTCGGCAAGCGTGTCGACGGCTGGCACTACCTGCTCACGCTGGTGGCCGACGACCACTACGACATTGTCCGGATTTAAGCCGGCCGCGGCGTGCACACTATGGGAAAGCAGCGAGCGCCCGCCAATTTCATGCAGTGTTTTCTGGGTCGCAGATTTCATCCGTGTACCGGCGCCGGCAGCTAAGACGATTACTGCGCAGGAAGATTGTTGAGCCACAGCGAGAATTCACTCCTGAACAAATGGGGGTTAACTAATGGCACCAATCATAACGATGTGTTCGCACATGCGCGCTTGACCGCGGGGGTTTTAGCCTCCTTGCGAGACTTCCGGAAGCTTGCGAGCTGCCCAAACACCGACAAAACCAATAAGAGACAAAAATACTAACGCCCAAGCAGGGCCTTTGAGTGCGATGACAGACGACAACGCGCCGACGCATAACAGAATCACGCCCATCAGTGTGTTTGCTGCACCGGTATAGCGGGTGCGTTGGTCGTCTTCAGCCATGTCCACGAGATAGGTCGAACGGGCCACGCGTATGGCGGCGTGGCTGAGAGACACCAAGAAAAATCCCAGTGGAAATAGTGCGGAATTCCAGCCGGGAGGAAGAGTCAGCGAGCTTGCTACCAGCAGCAACAGCACCATTGAGGCCGTGCCCGCGGCGACAGACATCACGGTTCTGGAGGAACGGTCAGACCAGATCCCGGAAATCCTTCCTGCAAGCAGTGCTGAAAGACCAGAGACAAAGACAAAGGCGCCCAATTCGGCGAAACTGCTGTCGTTGAGCGCGCTCAGTGTGACGATAAAAGCGGTGGATAGTGACGAGACCAAGAGCAGAGAGCGAACGACGACGAATTGCCGGAAATGAGCGTCGTCACGTAATAAGTGCCAGGTATCGCGATACCAGGGAAGCGCGTCAGTGGGAAGCGCGTCGGTGGGAAGGTCTGGTTGCATGGCTTTCTTTAGCGAGCGAGTATCCAAGTTTTCGTCGACACGCGCGAAAGAAAGCGATGCCACACACCAACCGAGTGCGCCAATCCCAATGAGGACTGCGCCGACCCAAATAGGAATTGGGGAAGGGACGAACAACAGCACGCCACCGACAGCGATAGTGACGATGCCCGATAGTGTGGTCGCGGTGCCGGTGACCGCGCCGCGTTGTCCTTTGCTCACAGCCCGGCCCAAAACGTCTTTCCCGGAGAGTGAAGACAAGGAACGAAAAATCGCTAGACAGGCTAAAAGCGCCACGATCGTGACGCCTAGCGAGGACCCGCTCAGTACCAATGCAGCGAGTGCCATGAGCGCGGCACAGAGTGCTTGCCCGAGTGAGCCCAATATCCAAATTCGTTTCCGAGATTCCTGTGATGTCACCCAACCCCGCAGTGCAGCCTGCGGGAGCATTGCTAACGACTCGCGAACCGGCACCAACAAACCAGAAAATGCTGCTGGCACCCCAGCGGCAGTAAACAACCAGGGCAAGACAGTTTTGGCTGAGGCCGTCTGGTCGCCGATGTTTTGCAGGGCGTTGGCGATAGCAATATGGCGGCCATTGTGCTGCTGGTTGCGTGCGGTGCGCGAGGAGCCGGGATTCATAATTCCAGGCTAATGGTAATAGCGAGTAGGGTGTGAAAAAGCCCTGGCTACGTGTTGTATGGCGTTTTGTGTGGCCGTTGGTTTTTCATTTCTTCATCTGATTGTGTAAACTTACAAGCCGTTGGCACGCAACTGCATATCGCCTCGATTTCATCATCCACTGATGATCGTTTCGAACGGCAATGCAGGAGTGTCGACATTTCCCCATGGTGTAATCGGCAACACTACGGTTTTTGGTACCGTCATTCTAGGTTCGAGTCCTGGTGGGGAAGCTTTTTCATATCAGGGGGTAAGGCTCCAGCCATCAGCCATCTCAGTCAGGAGAATGATCCCGAAGTGAATATGCTCGCCGGCTTATTAAAAGTTGCTGCCAGCGATCCGAAACTCAAAGGGCTCATCAATCACGTTGGTGAACCAACCCTGCACATCACCGGCATTACACAAGCTCGCCCTTGGGCTATCGGAACCCTGGCGCACCATGCCCCCGTCGTTGTGCTCACAGCCACTGGCCGTGAAGCTGAAGACCTACAAGCAGAATTAGCTGCCATGCTGGGCAATAAAGTTGCGATGTTTCCCGCATGGGAAACCTTGCCACATGAGCGTTTGTCTCCGGGCGCAGATATCGTCGGCAAGCGTGCAGCCGTGTTGCATCGCTTAGACGAGCTGCAAGTTATCGTGACCCCAGCACGCGGATTGGCGCAGCCAGTGCTGGAATCTGTCGACGGCCGGGCGCCAATTAGCCTGACCGAAGACCAAGAATATGACTTTGACCAGCTGGTTGCTGAATTAGAATTCCGCGCCTATTCGCATGTCGATATGGTCAGTAAAAAAGGCCAATTCGCCAAACGCGGCGGCATCGTCGATGTCTATCCCACCACCCTGGACTATCCAGTGCGCATCGAATTCTGGGGCGATGAAATCACCGATATCCGCCAGTTTTCTGTGGCAGACCAACGCACGATCTCTGAGATCGAAGTTGGCAAAGTTGCTATTTTCCCGGCTCGTGAACTGCCCATTACCGATGCGGTAGCAGCGAAAGCGGAAAAACTCGCACGCGAGTACGCTTCCAACGCGACGCTAGCGGAATTGCTCACCAAGATCTCGGAAAAGATCCCGTCGGAAGGCATGGAAGCGTTGCTTCCGGTGCTGGCGGATACGCCGATGGTGTCGCTGTTGGACCTGGTGCCGGATAACACGCATGTTCTGGTCATGGACCCAGAAAAGGTGCGTCGTAGGGTAGAGGACCTGCACGATACCGATGCAGAATTCTTGGCCGCGAGCTGGGAAGCAGCAGCCATGGGGGCGGATGGCCCGGTGGCCCACAACAAACTTGATTTGTCGGCAGCAAACTACTTGTCCCTAGAACAATTAGAAGACATCACCCGGGAACGTGGCAGTTCCTGGTGGACGTTCGCCCCTCCAGGTATGTTTGCTGCTGATGAAGCAGCGACGTTGCCGCTCGAATTTGAAGCTGGTCCGCAGCCGAAAGGTGATGCCAAAGAAATCGAAGCGATGATGTCGCAGCTTCGTGCCCATTGCCAGTCGGGTGGACGCGCGGCATATATCGCCCCGGCAGCCGGTGCTATCAAACGCATGGCGGAACGATTCCGCGAAAACGGCATCTCAGCGCACGTGGCAGAGCCCGGCTGGCAACCCAATGCTGGCGAGATCACGCTGTATCAGGCATTGAGTCACGCCGGATTGGTCTTTCCGAAAGTCCGCAACCAGCATGACGGCGCGACACTGCCGTTGGTCGTGGTTACCGAAACCGATCTGACCGGTAACCGTGTCGGCGATATCGCCGGTGCCAAACGTCGGCCCGCCAAACGGCGCAACCGTGTGGACCCGCTGGCACTGAAAAAAGGCGATTTCGTTGTCCACGAAACCCACGGCATCGGCAAGTTCATCAAGATGGCTGAGCGCACGATCAATGCCGGTGGGGAAAGCTCTCGCCGCGAATACATCGTCCTGGAATACGCCGCGTCGAAGCGCGGACAACCCGCAGACCAATTGTGGGTGCCCATGGAATCACTGGACCTGCTGAGCAAATACACCGGCGGGCAAGCACCGACGCTGTCCAAAATGGGCGGATCGGACTGGAAAAACACTAAGAAAAAGGCGCGCGCAGCGGTCCGCGAAATCGCTGGCGAGCTGGTGCAACTTTACGCGAAGCGCCAAGCCGCGCCGGGATATTCTTTTGCCCCGGATTCTCCTTGGCAAGCGGAGATGGAAGATAACTTCCCGTTCGTCGAAACCGAAGACCAGATGCTGGCCATCGAAGCAGTGAAAGCGGATATGGAATCATCGGTCCCGATGGACCGCGTTGTCGTCGGTGACGTTGGCTATGGCAAAACCGAGGTTGCGGTGCGTGCTGCTTTCAAAGCGGTGCAAGATGGAAAACAAGTCGCGGTGTTGGTGCCGACCACGCTGTTGGCACAGCAGCACTACGACACGTTTGCTGAACGCATGGCAGGCTTCCCAGTTGAGATGCGGGTGCTTTCGCGGTTTAGTACCACAGGAGAAGCCAAGCAGATCATTAAAGAGCTTGCCGACGGCACCGTTGATATCGTGATTGGTACGCACCGGTTGCTGCAGACTGGCGTGCAGTGGAAAAACCTCGGCTTGATCGTCGTGGATGAGGAACAGCGCTTCGGTGTGGAGCACAAAGAACACATCAAGGCATTACGTTCATCTGTCGACGTGCTCACGATGTCTGCGACTCCAATTCCACGCACCCTGGAGATGTCGATGGCGGGCATCCGGGAAATGTCGACGATCCTTACTCCACCGGAAGACCGGCACCCGATCCTGACTTATGTCGGTGCCTACGAAGACAAACAGGTTGCGGCTGCGATCCGCCGCGAGCTGTTACGCGATGGCCAGACCTTCGTGATTCACAACAAGGTCGCGGACATCGAGAAAAAGGCCCGGGAAATCCGCGAACTGGTGCCAGAAGCCCGCGTCGTCGTTGCCCACGGGCAAATGAACGAGGACCTGCTGGAACGTACTGTGCAGGGTTTTTGGGATCGCGAATATGACGTGCTGGTATGCACCACGATCGTGGAAACCGGCTTGGATATCGCTAATGCCAACACCTTGATCGTGGAAAATGCCCACCAGATGGGGCTGTCACAGTTGCACCAGCTGCGAGGTCGCGTTGGACGCTCCCGGGAGCGTGGCTACGCCTACTTCTTGTACCCACAAGGCGCCACACTTTCTGAGACCAGCTATGACCGCTTGGCGACGATCGCGCAAAACAACGATCTCGGTGCCGGTATGGCAGTGGCCATGAAAGACCTGGAAATGCGCGGTGCCGGAAACGTGCTGGGCGCGCAACAATCTGGTCATATCGCAGGCGTCGGCTTTGATATGTATGTCCGGTTGGTCGGCGAAGCTGTCGAAACCTTCAAAGCGCTTTCCCGCGGCGAAACACTGGATGCTACAGATCAGTCGCCGAAAGAAATTCGTATTGACTTGCCGGTGGATGCACACATCCCGGAACAATATATTTCGTCGGAACGCCTGCGTTTGGAGGTTTACCGCAAGCTGGCGTCGTCACAGGACAATAAAGACCTACGCTTGGTAGTTGAGGAAATGGAAGACCGCTACGGCCCGATCCCGGAAGAGGTCGAGCGTTTGCTGGCGGTGGCGCGTCTGCGCCACCAAGCTCGGCGCGCCGGGGTCACCGACATCATGGTGCAAGGAACACGAATCAAAGTGGGCCCGGTGGAATTGCCGGATTCCAAGCAAGTGCGTTTGAAACGCACACACCCTGGTGCGAATTACCGCGCAGCCGCCAAAGCGATCCAGCTACCGTTCCCGAAGGCTGGTCGTGGCAACGTGACAGACCCGAAGTTGCGCGATGTGGAACTCCTGCAGTGGATGGCGGATTTCCTCACCGAGATGTTCGATGTGGAAAAAACTGACGTATCCGGAGCACAGAAACCACAGACTACTGACAAAGATGAAGCCGGTGCTGCTACGCGTGGCGAAGCGCGACGTAAGAAGCCAGGGAAACCTCGCGTGCAGAAATCCAGCGGCTCGGTGTTTTCGCTGAGCGAATAGGAGTGAGTAGTAGTAAACAGTGGCGAACAGCAGTAATCAATTATGACTTCTAGTGGCTAGTGGAGTGTGCACGAATGTTAGATTTTTCTGCTGATGCCGATGTAGTTGCGCCATTGCTTTTGGGCAGAACCCTGTCTTTTGGCTCTGTGACCATCGAAATTACTGAGGTGGAAGCCTATTTACATGGCACCGACACAGCTGCGCATAGTTTCCGCGGCAAGACACCGGCAAACGCCGCGCTTTGGGGGTCGGGCGGACGCCTATACGTCTATATTTCTTATGGTATTCATCGTTGCTGCAACTTGGTGTGTGGTCCGGAAGGCACCGGCCAAGGTTGCTTGCTTCGCTCTGGGCGAGTGATCGCCGGTGAGGCGATAGCGCGCAGCCGCCGGGGTGATGTCAGCTATACACGTTTAGCATCTGGCCCGGGAAACCTCGCTAAAGCCTTGGGAGTGGGTACCGAACACAATCACCTCGCTGTAGAACAAGTGCCTGCCCGCATGCACAGCTTGCCGCCGCGAGGAACCGCAACAATGACGCCACAGCTTGGCATACGCTCGCAGGAACCTGAATGGGTAGCTGGACCACGCATCGGCATTTCCAAGAATGTTGCTGCACCCCTGCGGTTTTGGATCCCGAACGACGCGACAGTGACCAGCCCGAAACGGCCGCCGAAGTGCTAGCCCGGTGTAATATATAACGCAAGAAAATGGGGCCACCACAGGCGGATTGAATGACTTGCCGCTCTGCTCGAAGAAAGGAGCCGCAGTGCGCGCTGATGCCCAAGCGAACCGAGAAGCGATCATTCGAGCATCCCACCGCTTGTTCCAAGAACACGGCATTGATGTCACTTTTCGTGCGATTGCCGCAGCTGCGGGAGTAGGAGTGGCCACCGTACACAGGAATTTTCCGGATCGCTGGGCGTTAATTTTAGCTGTGGGGGACTACGTCTATTCGCAACACTGCGCAATTATCGAAAAATACGATGGCCACTGGGAAGCGCACCCATGGCAGACCTGGACAGATCTTGTCACCGAATTGGTAGAACAAGGTGTCGGTCCGCTGAGCGAACAAGTTTCGCGCTACGCAGAGCGTCAAGATCTCGTGCAGCAATTCGCCACCGTGGTCCGGAACCGTGATATGCAGCCAATTGAAAAACTTTTAGCCACTGCAGCGCAGTACGGCTTCGTGACGCCCGAGCTGCACGCGCGCCGCTTTGTATTGACCATCGGCGTGCTTTCTCGGAAATTAACCAGTCTGGGGCACGACATCATGCCGGATCATCAGAAGTGGATGACCCAGCTGGTGCTAGCTGGGCTAGCCCAAGCAGCTACGGCTGTGGAGCTTCGTCGCGCAGACCCTGAATAATCGCGTGCACGCTGCGTGCGGTTTTATCTGTTTCTTGCAACATGATCGGGTCGGTACCTGGCATTGGGGAAATCGTGGTATCTGGCATCTGAGCATGTGTAGGAATACCAATGATTTGCAGACGGGAATCCTGGCTGCCGTCCGGGCGAATCGCCCGACGCGTCGCGTACGCAGTTTCCGGTGAACCTTGTTCCACTCCGTCAATTGAGAACGGACGGATCCGGCCGGAAGCGAATAAAGCCTGGCTCAGCGGATCGGCAGGGAAGCGGATATCAGGCTTTGGCAGCCAAGCATCGACAAGCGTTGTCGCACTGGCCCGCCGTGCAGAAACACCTGAGCCGCAGGTGAGCGTGAACTCTGCAGAGCCTATGGTCAAACGTGGTTGGGCGCCCAAAAACTCCACCAGCCCGGCGTCGACAAGCGCCAGTAGCTGTTGGGAACGAAACAGCGGAGGCCCGGAACCAACCATCTGTCCTAAAACCATGATTTGCGACAGCGTTGGGGTTGCGGAATCTGCCATGAATTTTCCTTGGCTTCCGGCAATCCCAACGTGTTTGCGACAGGAGGCGAATACCCACAAAGCAGCCTTGATCGGTGAATTGGAACCTTTTAGGGCTTCGTCGATATCTCGGACCATTGCTTCAGCAACTTGCTGAGTCGATTCGACGTGTGGGTGTAAAAACGGCTGCAGATTGCAGATCTCAGTGGTGTGCCGGGCTAACACACCGCTGAGACCGTGCGGATCCAACAACACATATACTGGGGTCGAATCCAGCACGGTGTTGATGTCTTCCGTACTGGTGAGAATCGATTCTGGGGCTACGCGAGAGAGCGTTGCATAAAAGGCCTGGATAGCATCGCGGATAATCGCCGGAGCGAGATCGATGGAAAAATCAATCCGCTCTTGCTCCTGCACAGCCTGCAGGGCGTTGTGTAGACGGGGCATACGAGCTTTTGGCGGGAGCGAACCGTAATCTGACTTTGGCAAAAATGGGTAGCCACGGCGGGAAGAAACTACAAAATGCGGTTCGTTCCCACTGGCCCGATACCGTAGCCCAGAGCGCGTGGTTGGATCTACGTCGAAAGAGCCGCCACGGCCGAGGGTGCATAGCGCCAAGAAATCAAAAAATCCCATCCCTAGCCCCCGAACCAGCACTGGTTTTCCCGCTGCGATATTGTCTACGGGTTGTTCTACTGGGTTATTTGGACTGATCCAGGTTAAATGCTCAGCTTGACTGGCCGCACGCAATTGGTGCTGCTCGTCGTTATCCGCGTTCAGCACCCAGCCAGTGGCTAGCACGGTGGCGTGGGCGGAAAAGCTGGTGCCGTCGGCAAGCGTAATGACGTCGGTATTAGCGTTGCCCGGGGCCGTGTGCATGTCAATCGCACGGGAATTGTGTTCGATGACTTCCACAGAATCCGGCAAATGCGCCAGAACCACCTGATAGACCCAACGCAGGTATTCGCCGTAAAGCGCGCGAGAAGGATTGGATTGTTCTACTGTGCCTACTAATTCTTCGTGGTAGTCATTTGCTAGGCCTTCTCGCGGCGGGTGTGCACGAAACAGTGCTTCTTTTTCCTGAACTACCTGAGCATCGGTGTCATAGTTAAGGTTACCTGCAGTGAATGCCGC
>ERZ1023415.113-NODE-113-length-13947-cov-9.293406_pt1 | contig 13947 bp, 12 predicted proteins | sample MGYA00380510_ERZ1023415 | MGnify/ENA primary metagenome ERZ1023415 (study PRJEB33173, sample SAMEA4830299) | metagenome | study: EMG produced TPA metagenomics assembly of the PRJEB25223 data set...
TTAGTTCTGGGTTTTCTGGCGCGGGTGGCTCATCGAGGTTTTAGCGCTAGCGCTTATTCTCCATCGGTCTGTGCCCTACCAATGATTGTGTGATTTACCTAATTTGCGAATAATAACTTTTTAATACCCCTTGCGCCACCGGCGACAAGGGGTATTATTCAAACCAACGCATCATATAGGTTACGCTAAGCTAACGTATCGCCATTGTGGCGCAAGCACTTTAACCGCCCTTCATTGGAGGAACAAGTCATGCCAATTGGTCAGTCCCCGAAACTTCGGTTGCTCACACGATCAGATCTTGCCGATATTGAATTAGAGCCAGCGGCCGTTATTGACGCCGTTGCAGGCGGATATTTGGCCCTAGAAAACGGAAATTCAGAATGCCCAACGAAGTTGATGATCGATTTGCCGATAAAAAGTCGCGACTCTATCGCGTTTTCCATGCTGGGTTTTGATGCTGACAGAGATCTCGTAGGATATAAAACTTCTTATCGTCATGGCAACGATAACCCAGATAAATATTACACAACCATAACTCTCTACGACGACGAGCAGGGCATGCCCTATGCGCTCATGGATTGCCAGAAAATCGGTGCATTACGTACACCGGCTACTACCGCACTTATTGCACGAGAATGTGCACGCAAAGATGCCACTACCGTCACGGTTTTTGGCACGGGAATTCAAGCTGTCAACACCCTGCCATATCTCCTAACCGCACTGCCGAATCTTTCCCAAGTGCGACTACATGGAACTCATCCTGGTGGGCTTCGGGCATGTCAAGACACTTGTGCACGGTGGTTCCCGGACCAAGAAGTTGAGTTATTAGATCAAAATGAACAGGCAATTCAGCAAGCTATCGCAACCAGCGATATAGCCGTTGTGGCTTCCGGACGCGCCTGGCATCCTCCAATCAGCACGAAAGACCTCCCCGAAGGTGGTCTGGTCATTTCGGTAGCTTCAAAAGGAATAGCTGATGGAGCGGTAGCCGAAGCTGATCGCGTTATCGCAACCAGCGAAGGTCAGTTCAACATGGTGGGAGAACGGCTTATCCGAGATCGAAATATTTCGCTCAATGCCACCGTCCCGGAAATCCTCGCTGGCAAAAAGCCCGGTCGAGTGCAACAAAATGAACGAATTTTTGCTTTTTCTTCCGGTATGATCATTACAGACATTCCGGTGGCACAAGAACTTGCAATGCGCGCATTCGCAGCAGGTCGGGGCACTGAGGTCGCGTTGTGGAACTGAAGAACCCAAAATCCTCCGGCACAGATGCCACTGTGGAAACACCGAGCCTGCCACCTATCATTCAGCCGTGGGAACACGAGCTACTCAAAGATCGCGGCCTGCAACCTGCGGCAGAGCTGGCACGCTTTGCGGCACTTGCAGCTGGTCCGTTCCATGTTCTTAATCCCCCACAATTTCGCTCTAACGTACGTGCTTTCGTACAAGCCTGTAAAGACGCTGAGATTCCGGCGACGGTATATTTCGCACGGAAGGCTAATAAGTCTGCCTGCTGGCTACCCGTTATTGCAGAAGAAGATCAGGGGGTTGACGTAGCGAGCGGGCCAGAATTTCTCGGCGCAATGGCTGCAGGAATTTCCGGACATAAATTAGTGGTAACAGGTGCAGAAAAGCCCACAAGCTTGTTAGAACTTGCAATACGTCATGACGCTTTAGTCGTTGTTGATTCCCCAAGTGAATTATTCCGCATTAATAGACTGGCAATCCGCATCCACGGACACGATGAAAATTCAGCTGCAAAAAACCGTAGCTTTACAGCTACCCAACGAGTCCGAATCATGCTGCGCATATTGCCAGAAAGTCAACAACATAGTCGTTTTGGGATGACTCCAGGGGATTGGCTTTCCGCGTTACAAAAATTGCATGATGATCATTCGATCGGAGTCGAATGTATCGGCGCGAGTTTTCACCTCAACGGGTACAACGCTAGGGAGCGAGGAGAACAAGCTCATCGTCTCCTTGATTTTATTACTGACTTACGTCAAGTCGGCTGTCCCGCCAAACTGATAGATATTGGTGGTGGATTTTCAATTCAGTACTGCCCAACTCGTGCTTGGGAACAGTTTTCTGAATCCGCTTTACACAGTACCCAGGCAGAGCAAGTCTTTCATGCAGCCCATGCGCCGAATTCCACTTACCCCTACGGTGGCCAGGGCAATGACGGACCGTCTATGCTGAGCGAAATTTTTTCCATTTGCCACCCCACTCCGCGACGGAACGCAATGGGCACTGTTGCTGAGCGGCTACGTAGTGAAAACGTGGAATTGGCGTTAGAACCTGGTCGGGCCCTACTTCAAGGAACCGGAATGACGGTATTCCCTGTTCAGGGGGTAAAACAGCGACAAGGCTACGCCATCGTCACTGCATCTGGCTTGAGTATGAGCATGTCTGAGCAATGGAAAGATAGTGAATTTTTACCGGATATGTCTCTTTGGCGTCCAAGCGCTTCAAATGCCGACAACAGTCCCATTGCCCAGCAATTCAGCATACCTACACTTACCTGTGTTGGAGGCAGTAGCTGTATGGAATACGACATGCTGACCTGGCGAAAAGTGAGGCTGCCGGTGTGCCCGCAACGTGGAGATTTATTGGTTTACCACAATACCGCCGGTTATCAAATGGATAAGAACGAAAGTGAATTTCACCAACTACGGCTCCCCATGCGTTTTATCTACGAGGGACCAACCACTTTGCCAAGAATCGACCGACCACTCCATGAGGAGCTTCCATGACGTACGAACATCCCACAGTGTGCACGCATGGTGTGTGCGGAATAATCGGCAATACGCCCCTGCTGGAGTTGTGCACAACAGGAATAGGTAGCCGCCTACTGCTGAAGATGGAAAACTTCAACCCCACAGGCAGTGTTAAAGTTCGCATGGCTGCAGAAATGGTTGCCGGAGCAGAACGGACCGGCTTATTACCACCTGGTGGCCGGATCGTGGAACCTACAAGCGGCAACACTGGCTTAGGACTTGCCATTGTTGCCGCGCAACACGGATACCGCTTTACTGCAATCGTCGATCATCACGCCGCAAAAGACAAACTGGCTGCAATGTCTGCGCTTGGAGCAGAACTAATTTTCGTCGGAGAAAGAAATTCTGGTATCCCATCAACCAATCTCCGCCGCGAAAAGGCGAAAGAAATTATAGCCGCCGACTCTTCTGCCTGGTGGCCAGATCAACATAATAACCCTGACAATCCAGCAGGCTATGGCAATCTCGCTGCCGAACTCATGCATCAAGTACCAGAGGGAATCGATGTACTGGTAGCAGCAGTAGGTACTGGTGGAACTTTATGCGGTACAACGAAATACCTGCGGCAATCTGGAAATTTTGTTGAGACTATTGGCGTTGAGCCCGAAGGTTCCATTATTTTCGGCGGCCCAGCCGGAAACTATAAGCAATCCGGTGCTGGCGCTCCCGCCAATTTTCCGGTCGGGCGCAATGTGGCGCACGAGCTCATCGATCATGCCATCAAAGTTAATGATATTAAAGCGTTTGCTACAGCACGCGTACTTGCACGTCATTTTGGTCTACTAGTGGGAGGGACAGCAGGTGCAGCGATCTACGAAGGATTAAGACACTTACAAGATTATCCTGCACAAACGACCATGGTAGTGGTGATTTGCGATGCTGGAGAAAAATACCTAGACACTATCTTTAATGACTCCTGGTTGCAGGAAAATCATCTTCATTCTGAAACCATGGAACACCAGGTATACAGATTTCTCAGTGCGTATCGCGATTCTCATGCCATTGCTAAAAAACGCAGGGCTGGGCGGTGCGTGGCATGAGCTACAAATCAGACCACAAACACCTTCATAACTCAACTTTTACCGACGTAGTCTCTACAGTCTCTTTCCGTGCAGTAAATACACTTGCATTACCAATAGCTGGCGTGCAATTAGCCGCAGTTGCATTAACCACAACCGATATTCTCATGCTCCAGACACTCGGAGTTGCAGCAATCGCCGGTGGGGGACTGGCCATGCAGTTTTATAACCAGATTCGAACAATGTGTGTGGGTATGGTGACTGCGGGCGGCAATCTAGTGGCAGAAGCTGCAGTTGAATATGAAAGACAGCGCGCCAATGAATCCTGCGTTAGAACCAACGGCGACACCAACAAGCAGGGCACTAGCCACGGCGCTGAGCAAGTTCGCCAAGCAGTACGCAGCTGTATCGCCGTGGGCACCCTAACCGCATCAATTGGTGTACTGATTGTCGTCGCGCTCGGCGGATTTGTACTTATCTTGCCAGTCGATCGCCAAGTGGCACAATTGACTTTTGCCATGACGCTTACTCTGGCTCCTGGGCTTATGCCCATGATTTGGCTCAACGTATTACGCCAGTTTGCCGTAGGGATGCGTAAGCCGGGTTCGTTGCTCGCGGTTACGCTTATGTCCATCCTGGTTAATGTCTCAGCTAATGGACTGTTCTTGTGGTTAGTGCATATAACTGGATTGGGTGCAGCCTGGGGAGTCGCAGGAATCGGTTTAGCCACCACCATAGTGCAGGTATTCACTCTCACAGCCTTTGCGCGTACTTTGTATGCAGATAGCGAACTGGGGAATTTTATTGCATTCATCCCAAAAACTACAGATTTGCCATATATTAAGCGCATAATCCGCCTCGGAGTTCCTGTTTCTTTGACTTATGGGTCAGAAGCCGCTTTAACTACGATCGCAGGCCTCGCAATGAGCTTGGTTAGCCCCGCTATGTTGGCAGCACATACCGTCGTCAATCAATTGGCGTATATCGTTTATCAAGTCTGCATTGGATATTCCCACGGTGGATCCGTCTTGGTTAGCCGTTCACGTGCAGTCGGAGCGGAAGCTATATCCACAGTCACACGGCGAGTCTTAATTTCGGTGGGAAGTTATCTGACCGCCATCGGAATACTATGGGCAGTTTTTGCCCGTTTCATAGTCTGGCCATTTTTATCGGGGGCATCTGCAGAGACCATCCACATCGCCATGATTCTGCTGTACTTAGCCATCGTGCAACAATTCGCGAAAGGTCTGCAGAATGTTCTAATCGGTTTGCTCCGCGGATTGCAAGATACCAAATCCGGATTACAGGCTACGTTGTGGGGTTACTGGTTAGTAGGTACTCCATTATTGCTGTTATTAGGACTCGGGCTTGGTTGGGAAGGCTATGGAATTTGGATTGGGCTGATTGCAGGTTTCTCTACCACAGCAATTCTTCTCGCCCGAACATTCCGCCGACGAATGCGCGAAATTAGCACCGCCGGCACACTGGGAGGAGATAACTACTATGACACGTGATCCTCCAAGGTCACAGTGGCCTCGGTTCTTTCTTGCTGATCTAACTGCTCAAATTCAGTCAACAGCAGCCCGTCGATCATACTCAGCACCCTTCCACAAAACTTTCATGAAAGAAGGCATCGTCATTATGACACCTGCAGATTTCGGTTCAATTCACCGTAGAAAGAGCACTCTTACAGCCATATTGGCCAGTATTACGCTAGGGCTTACGGCTTGTACAAATTCCGGTTCTGAAGACACATCAGCGCAAAAACACAACGATACCCGTGAAATAGTCGATGCACTGGGGCGCGAAGTCACTGTGCCAGAAGATATTGATCGCGTCTTGATGGGCGGACAAAAAATGCTGTACACAACGGCGTTTCTCAACAAGGAAAACCCGACTGACAAGATAGTTGCCTGGCCAGAAGACCTCCAAGAAAATGATGGCGCAACTTTTGATCGCTACGCCGAAAAATTCCCAGAGATCAAAGACATCACAACCACCGGCGAAGTATACAACAATACGATGTCACTCGAACAAGTTTTGGAAACACGTCCGGATGTGTTCGTCGTCAATGCCGGAGTATTCGATGCTGCTCAAGACGCAGGACTCATTGAAGGATTGGAAAAAGCCGGAATCCCGACCCTCACAGTCGACTATTTCATTGATCCAGTAAAAAACACTGTGCCCAGCATCCGCATGATGGGGCAATTGCTGGACCGCGAGAAGGAAGCCGAAGAATTTATCGACTATTACGAGCAGAAGGTGGAGATGGTCACTGACCGTCTCAAAGAGGCTGATGCTGCACCTACTCCTACTTTCCTCTGGCGGGCACCAGGCTATTTTGAATGCTGCTCTACCTTCGCAAAGTCGAATTTGGCACAAATCGTGGAATTAGCAGGTGGTGAAAATATCAGCGATGACATGATCGATGCTAAACAAGGGCAAGTCTCCCCAGAAGCCATCGCCGGGAAAAATCCTGAAGTCATTATCGCCACGGGCGCCGATTGGGCACAAGATAGGACTCCAGTAAAACCAGGTTCTTATGTGCCATTAGGCTATGATGAATCTCCCGAGGATGCGGTTTCTGATCTTAAGGAAGTCATCGACCGACAACCAGCCGTACGAGAAACAGATGCTGTGAAGAATCACCGCACATTTGCCGCATGGCATCATTTCTATGATTCACCATACAATTTTTTGGCAATTGAAATGTTTGCCAAAGCTACCCACCCAGAACTGTTTGTTGATATTGACCCAGCCCAAGAAGTGAAAGAATTGCATGAGAAGTTCCTTCCCATTGACGCATCTGGAACTTTCTGGACTGGACTCCAGTGAACAAGATAAACGTCAACGGACGTAACGATGACTCTGGGCCACACTGGTACCAACGTTCTCGCAGGCGGAAGTGGTTGGTGATCGGTCTCTTCGCCATTGCAGTAATCGGATTTTCGCTGGTAGATTTCCTTCTTGGTGGCGGAAGCATGCCAGCGAACGAAGTGCTGTATACATTGTTTCATCCTGGTCAGTCGAGACCGATTGACCAGCAAATCGTCTTCGATATCCGACTACCCATGACAGTGACAGCCCTACTCGTAGGAGGTGCACTGGCAGCTGCCGGTTCACAGATGCAGACTATTTTGGGAAACCCACTGGCTGAGCCATATACGTTAGGGGTATCCGCTGCTGCAGGGTTCGGTGCAGCTATGGCTGCGGTGACGAATTTTGGAAACACGGTATGGGGTGCTTCCCTAGGGATGGCCGGCAGCGCATGGGTATTTGCAATGCTTGCGTGTGGCATTATCCTGCTATTTTCACGCATGCGTGGTCCAGGTGTGGAGTCGATGATTCTACTGGGCATTGCCATCGTCTTCTTTTTTGATGCACTTTTGGCTTTAATGCAATATTTAGCATCTGAAACCCAGTTAGAACAGGTGGTGTTTTGGACCATGGGAAGTTTGACTCGCGCAACCTGGTGGCAAATTGGTTTGCTATTTATCACCATGGTCATTGGATTATTGTTCTTTTACCGAAACGCATGGACACTGACTGCTTTCCGCATGGGTGACGACCGGGCTCGCGCCCTGGGCGTGCGCGTGGACCGCATGCGGGCGCTGACACTCGTTGCAGTCTCATTAATGGCTGCGACCGCGGTTTCTATGGCAGGAACTATCGGGTTTATTGGGCTAGTCGGCCCGCATGTAGCTCGAATGTTAGTGGGCGAGGATCAACGGTATTTTCTTACGGCCTCTACACTTGCCGGTGCTCTCCTATTAGTCGCCGCCTCCGCAGTTTCTAAGGTGATTCAGCCCGGAGTAATCTTACCTGTCGGTATTATCACAGCCATTGTCGGTGTTCCTGTCTTTGTAGCCATCATTGCTTCGCAAAGGAGGAAGACATGGATGTCTTAACAGCTAATGCCGCAGTCAGAGTTACTAATGTCAGCTTCAGCTATAGGCACAGACAGCACACGCCGATTCTGGCTGGGATAAGCCTTCCGGAATTACAAACTGGAACAGTCACCGCATTGGTAGGACCAAATGGTGCGGGCAAATCTACGCTGCTGCGGTGCATCGCCGGACTTGAGAAATATGAGGGCGAGATTATCGCCGATAACGCTCTTTATCTCCCGCAAGATCCGCCACCGAGCAGTTCATTAACTGTCTTTGAAAGTGTTTTGCTCGCCAGACAACAATCCTGCAAGGGTTTTTCTGGGTTTCGAGTAGGCAACCGAGCGCGTCGCGATGTAGAAAATACTATAGAGCTGCTCGAATTAACTGACTTAGTTGATAGAACTATGGCGCAGCTATCTGGCGGCCAGCGTCAGTTAGTCAGCTTTGCGCAAGCCGTTGTTCGTCGACCTGCTTCATTACTTTTGGATGAGCCAACCAGCGCATTAGATTTACGCAACCAGTTGATGCTTTTGAAAAGAATCCAGGAATATTCTCAAAAAATACCCTGTGCTGTTGTGATGACGGTACACGATTTGGGGCACGCGGCCCGGTTTAGTGACCAAGTCGTTGTGCTATCGCAGGGTACTGTGCACTCCGTGGGCATACCTAGAGACGTGATAACCGAGGACATGCTGCAAAAAGTCTATGGGGTTAGCGCAACAGTACAACCAACGACAGACGGCGGTTTGGCTGTCGAAGCATCAAAGGCACTGCCTTAATATTTCTTTCCGTGTTCTCCATAGCATCCCCGACTACCCCTATTTACCCGCTGGAGAACACGATCTGGCTCATTGAACACTTCTTATACATGCAGGTTGCTACCTACGCGTCACCACTAATAGTTCATTAGCTTAAATAAGCCTAGACTTCCCTGCTACAGAGCTCTATAGTTGAAAATAGATTCCATTACTATTACATCCATCACGGTGCAGATGTTTTCATGATAAGGAGAAATTGATGATTCCGGTCAGTCGGCACTGGTCTACCACAAAAGTGCTACGCAAAAGCGCACTAGTTTCTGCCTCTTCCGTAACCCTGTGCGCCCTTACTTTGGCTGCCTGCTCAAACCCAGACGATGCCTCCGCATCCGGCTCCCATAACAGCAGCGACGAAACCTCACTTGTTTTACTTGATAGCAATGAGACCGGTGCTTACAACCCCGTTTCTGGCTACAGCCGTTCCGGGGATTCCCCTGTGTACGAAGGGCTATTCCGGCTCAAGCCCACGGCCGGGGATGAAGCATCCACGCCGGTGGACTTCGAGCCAGTGCTTGCCGACGGTCCTGCTGAACCCAGTGATAACAACCAAACGTGGACTGTTCCAATCAAAGACGGCATCACTTTCTCCGACGGATCCACTTTTGGCCCCGAAGACGTCGTTGCCACATATAAAGCAATTCTGGACGAGCGTTCTGCCTCCACGGAAGCACCCGTCTGGGAAATGGTCGATGAGGTTCGTGCCGACGGCAACCAAGTCATCTTTGAACTAAAATTTCCCTACGCGGAATTTGATCACCAGCTTCTCAACGGCATTGCCCCGGAAGAGGCCTTTGATTTTGCAAATTTACAACCTGCCGAAGAATCATCATTGAACACGAAGCCCGTAGGAACTGGACCATATGAGCTCAAGCAACTACGCGCTGACGAAGCCATTTTTACTGCCCGCGATGACTACCATGGTGATTCCCCGGAAATCACTAAGCTTATTTACCGGGTTAATCAAGATGAAAACTCTCGTGCTCAACAGATGCGAGGTGGCGAAGGCGATGGCACAATCCTCGAACCAGCACTCGCTCAAGAATTTGAGGGCCGAGATGGATTTCTAGTTAACTCCGCACAAACCGGAGATTGGCGCGGAATTACCCTTCCAACAGGCAACCCGGTTACCGGTGATCAGGCTATCCGCAATGCAGTAAACCTCGCTGTCAATCGTGAAACAATGGCTAACGATGTCCTCAAGGGACACGCTCGACCAAATTCTACGTTTCTTGCCGAGTTTTATGGTGATGCTTATGACCCGAAATTCGAAATTGACTTCGATCCAGATAAAGCAGAACAAATGCTCGATGAAGCAGGGTGGAAAAAAGGCACTGATGGTATTCGCTCCAAAGATGGCCAGCGAGCAGCTTTCGATGTCATCTATTTTCCCAACCGGGACCATGCACGTGCAGATTTGACGATAGCAACCGCCAGCGATTTAAAAAAGATCGGCATTGAAGTAAATCCCGTTGCACGCGATTCTAAATCTGTTACTAAAGAAGATTACGCATCAACCCCAATCATGCTGGGCGGCGGCGGTACCCCTTATTCTGTCGACGGCCAAATCTATTCAATTCTGCACTCCAAATACGCCGGATCCGATACAGGTGCCAAATGGGACAACGGCTCTGACTATGTAAATCCAGAAATCGATGAACTCTTAGATGCAGCCCGGTTAGAACCCGAGCAAGAAAAACGTGACGAACTCTATCGCAAGATACAAAAATTGTATTCCGAAGAACCTGCGATGCTGCAACTGGTTTACGTCGATCACGTCTATGTTCAGCGAGATCTTGGATATACACAGCCAGGACAAATTCTGGAACCCCATGCACATGGCTTGAACTTTGGCCCATGGTACAACCTAGGAGTTTGGCGCAAATAAATGTCGGTCAATCTGCTTCAGCCCCGCTTCCGGAGCCGGAAACGATTAATCATCGGGATCATCATCAGGCGAATATTCGTAGCAGTACCGATTATGGTTGCCGTCACTGCCGCTATCTTTGCCCTGGCTGCGGCGAGCCCTTTCGATCCATTAGATGCATACCTGAAAGGACAGGCCGGTAACCTAACCGAGGAACAGCGGACCTCAATCTCACAGCAATTAGGGTTAGACAGGCCCTGGTGGGAGTCTTGGTTTATCTGGATCCAAGGATTATTTCACGGTGACCTTGGAGTCTCCCGGTCCTATTCGCAACCCGTTACCCAAGTACTCGCCGAGCGTCTGCCGTGGACAATGTTACTCGGCGCATGTGGCTTGTTAGGGGCGATTGTGCTGGCACTTGGATTAGCACTCTGGGCGGGAATACATCGTGGTGGTTTAATAGATCGCCTGATTTTGTCTCTTGCGACCATTATTCAAGCAACCCCACCATTCGTCGTCGCACTGGGAGGACTGGGCCTACTTGCACTGGGATGGAAGCTTTTTCCCACCGGAGGCCTCACCTATCCAGGACAACCGGTAACAATATCATCCACCATAGATCACCTCGTCCTACCCGCCATTGTGTTGGCTGTTACGCAGCTACCATGGCTTGTACTTTCACTTCGTGAATCTATCGTGGAAGTGATGGATTCTGGTGCCGTAACTGGAGCACAGGTCCGCGGCATTCCCCGGCGCACCATCATCACTTCTCATATTTTACCCACTGCCATGCCACCATTTTTAGCCCTGATCGGGGCACGGTTATCAGAACTCGTTGTCGGTTCCACGTTAGTAGAAGCAGTGTTCGCCTGGCCAGGTTTAGGCACCGCACTAGTAAAATCCGCACAAAGCTTAGATTTCCCACTCTTAAGCATTCTTACTATCGCAACCACAGCAATTGTATTGCTGGGAAATTTGCTTGCTGACGTTGCCTTTGTCATTCTCGATCCACGGGTAGAAGCAGATGCATAAAACAACAACCTCTCATTACAGATTTTTTGCTATTTGCCGACCCAAAATGGGACCTGTGATAGCCGGAATTTGCCTCGCTTCCATTGCAGCTTATGCCTTTCTTACCCCAATAATTAACGACACAGATTTAGTCCTTACCGATTTTGCAAATTCTGGGGCTGCCCCAGGTAGCGAGCACTGGTTTGGCACCGATTCTAAAGGCCATGACGTATTTATTCAGGTCGCCGCGGGTCTGCGCATTTCCTTGTTTATCGCGATCGTTACAGCTATTTGCTCAGCAATTATCGGCATAACCCTCGGCGTTATCGCGGGAATAGTCGGCGGCCATGTCGATCGTTTTATCATGCGCAGCGCTGACATCACCAATGCCTTGCCCCATTTGTTATTAGGCTTGCTTATTGTCAGTCTGTTTCGGGGCTCAGTCCTCGCCATCATCATCTCTTTGGCATTAACCCACTGGGTCACAATTACGCGTACTGTACGCGCCTCGGTTCTGCACCTGCGCACTGCGGAATTCGTCGAGGCCGCCTTGCTTTCCGGAATGAGCCGTGCCCGGGTGTTGATCCGACACGTCGTACCTGCAGCTCTGGGTCAATCACTGGTTGGTCTTATCTTGTTGATCCCACACGCTATTTGGCACGAATCCACACTTTCTTTTCTTGGCGTGGGTCTGCCACCCCATAAGCCATCATTGGGAACATTGCTTGCCGACGCCGAGGGTGCGCTTTTACTCGGGCATTGGTGGATTCTTTTCTTCCCGTCGCTTTTCCTCGTCTCCACCACGCTCTGTATTGCGGCGATCGGTACGCATCTAAAAAACCACATGACTGGACAGGAGTTGTCATGAATGATGAGACAACCGCTGCTAAGAAGACGAAACTTTTAGCAATTGACAATCTCACTGTACGCATTCCCTTGCCTGGTGGTGCGCAAGTCCACGCTGCAACAAATATCAATCTTGACGTGAATCGCGGAGAAATCGTCGCGGTAATCGGTGAATCCGGTTGTGGTAAATCAATTGTTGCTTCGGCTGTAGCTGGAATTCTTCCACCTCATGCGAAAACAAGCGGTGCTGTTCATTACTATTATCCCGACGGTCAGGCCTTCGATATTCTAGCGCGCCGGTCCCGCACGGCAAAGCTTGCCCGGACGGACCGTGAACTAGCTGGGAAACACATTGCGTTGATACCACAATCAGCCGCCACTTTTCTCACTCCCGTGCGGACCATTGGCGCACAACTTACAGAGACTATTTCCGTATTGGGAAGTGAGTATTCGACCTCAGAGCTTTTACAGCGTGTCAGATTGGACCCCGAGGTAGGCACCTTGTACCCCCATGAAGTTTCTGGGGGCATGGCACAACGTGCTGCTGTGGCGTTTGCCCTGGTAGGAAATCCAGATCTAATTATTGCCGATGAACCAACGGCATCGCTCGATCCAGAACTGACCATGAACATGCTGGCTATGCTCCACGAAATCGCTACCGAAGACGTAGGAGTCATGCTGATAACACATGATATTACGGAGCTGCGTGATAGCGGCATCGCCGACCGAATTGCCGTGATGTATGCATCACGCTTTGAAGAGACCGGAATTGCCGAACAAGTTTTGCGTGCACCAAAAAGCGCATATATGCGCGATCTATTAGCAGCGCTACCGGAAAACGGGCTGCACCCTATGCCCGGCGCGATTCCTAGTTTAACTAATTTGCCCGAAGATTATTGTTATGAGCGACGACTGGAGGCCTCTCACGGATGAGCGACAGCGTAACTACCGGGACTTTCACACAAGGTAAATATTTATCTGCCGAAAATATTGCGAAATCCTTTGGTACCAGTGACTGTTCCACGCGCGCAGTATTCAAGAATGTGTCCATTCGCGTTACACCCGGAACGATCGTCGGGCTACGCGGCAACTCAGGCGTGGGAAAATCGACATTAGGACGTATTCTCGCTGGCTTAGACCTGCCCGATAGTGGAAACTGCATGTGCGACGGGATGCCCATCGGTCATGTCCGCAAACGCACTGGTCAACACGTACGCGGACAAATTGGAATGATCTTTCAATCTCCACGCAGGTCTTGCGATCCTCGAATGACGCTACGACGGACCATTCGTTCAACCGGATCCGCGTCGGAAATGCAGGAATTAGTCAGCAAAGTCGGATTAACCCCAGATTTGCTCGATAGGTTTCCGGGGCAAGTATCAGATGGACAATTGCAACGTGCTGCTGTCGCTCGTACCTTGGCAGCTCATCCTCGTTATCTCATCTGTGACGAAATGACCGCCATGCTTGATGCCGCCAACGCAGCTGCCGTCGTCCATGTCATCCGTGAATTTACGGATGCAGGCGGTGGTGTCTTGCTCATCAGCCATGACCATAAACTTTTAACGGCTGTGTGCGATGACATCGCCGAATTAACGCCGGACGGAATTCGGAATATAGGGGTCAACAGCGAGTAGCCCACCAGTGAGCGCTAACGCTGTGAGCCGTGCGCTTCGCGTGGGTTCTCGTGGCTATTGTTCTCTGCGTCATCGTGGTCGC
>ERZ1023415.116-NODE-116-length-12741-cov-20.307583_pt1 | contig 12741 bp, 14 predicted proteins | sample MGYA00380510_ERZ1023415 | MGnify/ENA primary metagenome ERZ1023415 (study PRJEB33173, sample SAMEA4830299) | metagenome | study: EMG produced TPA metagenomics assembly of the PRJEB25223 data set...
TCGTCGTCGCCTAAGCGCAGTTTTCCGAATTTGGAGACGAAGATTCCGATCAGGAACACGAAGATGACGGAAAAACCGCCGATATAAAGCCATGCGAAATTCCGCAGCAGTGTGTCGGAGGCATCGCTGTAGAGATCGCGCGCCTGGGAACCGAAGGCGATGGTTCCGGCTACGAAAACCGCCACGAAGATGGTGGCGGTGAAAAAGACGAAGGGGTCAGTTTGGAGCCGGAATCTGCGCTTAGTGGGTGCGGACTCGGTTGCGGACTCGGTTGACGAAGTAGAAGGTGGCGTCATATTCTTCCTGCCAGCTAGGTTACAAAGTTCTAGCAGGGATTATACTTAGCCCGACCTTGGCTGGGGAGATTTTTCTCCCGGCGCTGGGATGGAGGATTCCTAGAACGGAGGCTCTTCGTCTAGCCCCAGGACATGCAGGAGCTTCGATGCCGGCCAAATGGCGATCCCTTGGCCTTTTTCGTTGAGTTCCTCCGCTCGCTTTTCTTTCGAGGTCTTTTTCGCCCATTCACCAACCACCAAAATGGTGGTTTTCTTCGTGACATTTTTGCCGATTTGCGCGCCGCGTTCCGCAATGTCTGCCCACAGCCGACCTTTGTCGTAAGGCTCGAATTCTCCGGTTAGCGTGACGTGTTCGCCGAATAGCGGATGGTCTGAATCTGCATTCTGGTTCGCTTCCGGCACGGTATCTGGGGTGGCGACGGCTTGCCATGGTGCGGGCTGGCCACCGCCGGATTTCGCCGCGGATTTGCCGACCTTTTCGCTTGTCGACGCCTGCTGGCCGCTCTGGCCGGCTTGCGCGTTGCTGCCGGTGCTTTGTGCCCCGCCACCGGCTAATTCGCTGAGATCAGTTCGCAGTACGGGAAGGTGGGTGTTGCCGTGCACTTTGCCCAGTGCAAAATTATTGGCGGCATATAGCTCGGCAACGCTGCCGCGGTGATGTTCACGTAGGGCTAGCGCTACGAGTATCTCGCCGGTGGCGTAGGCGGCAGCGGCCGCGCTTTCTGTGGAAGCGGGTTTGTTTGTTGCGACGTCCAGTGCTTGGGCGATCGTGTCTAGTTCATGGTCGCGGACTTTGATGGTGGCATGCGTGCTGGCGTTGCGGGCTAGGGCTAGTGTGCATGCGTAGGTGAATGTCGCGTGAGTAGCAGCGAGCGCCCGATGCAGCTGTGCTGCCTGATAAAAACCGTTGTGGGCGACGATCGGGGTCGAGCCGTCGGCAAGCTCTGGCGAATTTTGCACATGGTGCGCGAATTCCTCTAGGTTCCACGTTTTTTCTGTGTTGGCTTGGCCGTCGGTGTACTCCACGGTGTGGACGCGCAGTACGTTGTTGTATGAGGCTGTGCCGTCGGTATTGGCCTGTGCTGTGCCTTCGGCGTTTGTATTGTCTTTTGTATTCTCTTCTGAATTCTTCTCGACGTTTCCAGTTGACTCGATAGCAATGGCCAGGAAATTTAGTCCGGCTACTGCACCTTCGGCTGGAGCGTTTCCTTGTTGGGCGTCACGAATATCGGTGATGAATGCTTGTAGTGCTTTGGTGCTCGCTTGGCCAGGTGGGAAGGTGACTGACATATCAATGCCATGGAGCACAACGAAGCCGCACTCTAGAGTGGTGGGCTCGGTGGCGGAAATACCGGTGATGTCAGCAATATCGATCGTTGAGACCGTGCGCGATTCGTCGCCGCGGTATAGTGCTGCGGATAATTCGCTACGCATCATGGTGATTGTGTCATTGGAGACGGTCAGCGTGGCGTTATGGGCTTGCGTCACGGCGGTGATCCTTCCTGGTCGGGCGGCTGTGGGGCTGGCAGTTCTGTTAATGACATCGGGTTAACCCTGCTCATGGAACCGGGTTAACTCTGCTCATGGCACCGGGATTGCAGCCCTGCTAATAACACGGTAATGCCTCGTTCGACATCGGTGGTGCCAGCCCCGTTGCCATCGTTTGCGTTAGAACCATCGGTATTAGAGCTAGCGGATTTAGTGGCAGCCGAATTACTGGCAGCGAGCAATTGCTGAGCTGATTGTTCCATTATGCTTGCGCCGAACACTAGGTGTAGAGCCGAGGTGGCGGTAGCGATAACGTCGGCCTCGGCGTGATCGGCGTGATCGGCGTGATCGGCATGATCGGCGGCGCCGGCCTCGGCGTGGTCTGTGGCGTGGGTGGCCGCAACGTGGCCTTTTTCCGGGGCATTGTGTCCAAGCTCGTGGTGAATGCTAGCAACAAGGCTGTCACATAGGTGAGACCACAAGGGAGAATGTGGTTGTGAGACCGCTGCATGCACTAGCTCGGCCCCATCACGGTGGGCAAGCAGTGTGGAGTGCAGCGTGGTGCACAAATCCTGGGGGCTAGCGGACGTACTGCCCGGTGGTGCGTCGACAAGCGTAAAAACCGGCTGCAGAATCTTTTTTGCTACCGCTGTAATCAATTCTTGTTTGTTGGCGATATGCCAATAGAGGGCTCCTGCGGCAACACCAAGGGAGTTTGCTACCCGTCGCATTGTCATATCCGCCAGCCCATAGGTGTCCAGAAGCTCCAGGGCCTGGGAGATGATGGTTTCGCGGTGTAGCTGCACAATTGCATAGTTTACGGCAGTCTGTTTTGTGTGTAGCACGTGACGGCGAGCGTCGCGATCCGCAGCGCCTAGCCTGAAGCTCACAGCAAGTTCCGAGGAACTTTTCATGTTCGCACGCGGGGCAGGCTGTTAGGATTACGTGACGTTACGCCAAAGAGTTCAAGTATCCGCCTCCGTGGCGCTACCCCCAAATATTCAAGGAGCATCCATGTCTTTGTCCCTGACACCCAAAAAAGCCATTGTGGCCATCGCTGCACTGGCCCCACTTATTGTGGCTGGGTGCTCGTCGGCTGACGAGGAAACCGCTGCGAAAAACACTTCCACTGTCACCAGCACGTCGGAAACCCCTTCGGCAAGCCCAACCGAAGACCCAGAGCACAAGGACGAGCACGACAAGAAAGAAAACGATCAGCACCCTGAGGGGCAGCAGCCGAAGCCTGATAACCAAGCGGCAGCGGGTGGTGCCCCAGCACAGGGTGGCCACAATGGTCAGCCTGTCAACCCATTCGATCAGCAGCTCGATCAACAGCGCTTGAACGTGGCTCCTGTCGAGGGCGGTCAGCCTGCCGACGAACAAACCATCGGTGAGATTCGTCAGTTGTTGGATGGCGCGTACCAGCAGGAGACCCTGACGAAATTCATGCAGTACATCCCGAATAACACTTGCCGCGCGGCTTTGGATGAAATTGGTGGCGCTAATGCCTTCAATATGGATGAATTAGATCCGGCAACTCGTGCGCAATTCGACCGGGCATATGAACTTATGCCAAACCGTTCGTACATTGAGTCTGTCACTAACGTGCAGCGCAACGGCGACCGTGCTTCGGCAACCGTGACGGTAAACACCCCGCAAGGCAAGGATGAATCCATCCAGCGCTACCAGATCGAAGACGGCCAGTGGAAGTTCTGTAAGTAATTCATGGCTCGCAGTATTCCGCGCTGGCTGGGGGATCGGGCTGGGCTGATTGGTCTCTGGCTGATCGTGTATTCCGTTGGCGGTGCAATTTGGGGGTTGTTGCGCCCGACGTTTTCAGCGCAGGTTGTCAGTACTGAGAGTCTGATCCCAGATTATTCTGATTCCAGCCATTTTCTAGCGTTTGCGACGTATGTGATCGCCACTGCCGCGATGTCCGTGGCATTGGCGATTTTCGCCTATCTTCTGCAGGCTTCCCGCAAATTCGTGGATTTGTTGTGGATTGGCGTGGTTGCTTTAGCAGGGGCAGTGTCATTTCTGGCCGTTGGCGACGTCGTTGGCATGAGTGTGCATGGCATTGGGGCTGCTGATCAGCTTGCGCCGGGGACTACGATCACGACGGTAGCCGCAGCCAAACCCGGTATTTCGGGTTACCTGGTCTCGCCATTCGTGGCTATGCTGGTGTATTGGTCGTTACAGGTTCTTAGTCCTGCGACGGAAACCACGAAAAACCCTGTCGTGAAACAAACAGAAGACGCCTAGCCAGCATTAAGGAGCCACTACGGTGTTAAGCACGATCGACCTGCGAGGCCAGGTGCCCACCATCGCCCAATTGCGCCGTAGCCTGCCACGGGGCGGTACAGATATTACGTCGGTTTTGCCGACGGTCATGCCCATTATTGATGCGGTGAAAACGGGTGGGGCGCAAGCGGCATTGGAATTTGGTGCACGTTTTGATCGCGTGCGGCCGGATTCTGTGCGCGTGCCAGCAGAAATTATGGACCGTGCCGTCGGTGAGTTGCAGCCGGATGTGCGCGCGGCGATTGAGGAAGCCATTGCTCGGACCCGCAAGGTACATAGTGAGCAAAAACCACAATCGCATACGACCGAGCTTGCCGACGGCGCCCGCGTGACTGAGGTTTTCCGTCCGGTGGAACGCGTCGGCTTGTATGTTCCGGGTGGACAGGCGGTGTATCCGTCGTCGGTAATCATGAATGCCGTGCCGGCACAGGAAGCCGGGGCAGAATCACTCGTAGTTGCGAGCCCGCCACAGGAAGATTGTGGTGGTTGGCCGCATCCGACTATTTTGGCTGTTTGCCGGTTGCTCGGTGTTGATGAAGTCTGGGCGGTTGGCGGCGCGCAAGCGGTGGCGCTGCTGGCTTATGGCGATGACGAGTTGTGTGAGCCGGTGGATATGGTCACGGGCCCGGGAAATATTTATGTTGCTGCCGCCAAGCGTTTGGTGCAAGGCGTGGTTGGTATTGATTCGGAGGCCGGCCCAACGGAGATTGCGATTATCGCCGATCACACCGCGAACCCAATTTGGGTCGCGTATGACCTGATCTCCCAGGCAGAACACGATGAGATGGCAGCGAGTGTCCTGATCACTGCTGATGAAGAGTTTGCCACACGTGTGAACGATGAGGTCGCAAAGCGCTATGGTGTGACCGCCAACCATGCCCGTGTCGAACAAGCCTTGCGCGGCCAACAGTCTGGCATTGTGCTTGTCGACGACATTGAGCAAGCCATACGTGTGGCAGATGCTTATGCGGCTGAACATTTGGAAGTGCATACGGAAAATTCCCGTGAAGTTGCCGAACGCATTCGCCATGCGGGAGCGATTTTTGTTGGGGAATATTCTCCGGTGCCGTTGGGTGATTACGTGGCCGGTTCTAATCACGTGTTGCCGACGGGAGGCACGGCTCGCTTCTCGGCAGGATTGTCGACGCATACCTTCCTGCGTCCGGTGAATTTGATTGACTACGGTCGTGCAGGTTTGCGTTCGGTCGCAGAGCACGTGATTGCATTTTCGCAGGCCGAACAGCTTCCTGCCCACGGTGAGGCGATCCGGGCGCGTTTTGCTGAGCGTGCGGAAAACGCGGAGGGCTAGCGCATGGTCGATATTTCCCATTTGCCTTTGCGTGACGAGCTGCGGGGCCAACGCGCTTATGGAGCCCCACAGCTTGCGGTACCAGTTGCGCTGAATACTAACGAAAATCCATATCCGCCGTCACTGACACTAGTGGAAACGTTGTTGGAGGAGATCAGGCAATTGTCTTCCCAATTCAACCGGTATCCGGACCGCGATGCGGTGCAGTTGCGTGCGGACTTGGCGGACTATGTGACACGTCAGACCGGGGTAGAGGTTACTGGGGAGAACGTGTGGGCAGCCAACGGATCGAATGAGATTTTGCAGCAATTGTTGCAGGCATTTGGTGGTCCTGGCCGCAGCGTGTTGGGTTTCCAGCCGTCATATTCTATGCATCCGATTTTGGCCGCTGGTACACACACAGAATTTCTTAACGTTCCGCGGCGAGCAGATTTCACCGTCGATATCGACTCCGCACTGGCTACAATCGCCGAACACCGGCCGTCGGTCGTGTTTATTACGACGCCCAATAACCCGACTGGTACGCCCACTAGTTTGGGCGAAATTGAGCAGCTGTGTCAGGCTGCCCATGCTGCCAACGGCATTGTGATTGTCGACGAAGCGTACGCGGAATTTTCTGCAAGCCCGTCGGCTACAACGCTGATCGCCAAGTATCCAGCCACATTGGTGGTCTCGCGCACAATGTCGAAAGCCTTCGATTTTGCGGGGGTGCGGCTGGGCTATTTTGTTGCCGATCCAGCCTTCGTGGAGGCCGTGCAGTTAGTACGTTTGCCGTATCACCTTTCGGTGTTGACACAAGCTGCCGCCCGCGCTGCTTTGCGCCATGCTGATGAGACGCTGGCCGACGTCGGCAAGCTGATCGAAGGACGCCATCATGTGGTTGCCGGGCTGGAAAAGTCCGGCTATACCGTGATGCCCAGCGAAGCAAATTTTGTGTTTTTCGGAAAATTCACTGAACAACACGAAATTTGGCAGCAGTTTTTGGATCGTGGGGTGTTGATCCGTGATGTCGGCGTTGCTGGATATTTGCGGGCGACGATCGGTACACCAGAAGAAAACGAAGCCTTTTTGCAAGCAGCACGGGAGGTGCAGCGATGAGCGTACGCATTGGCACGCATCAACGGGCCACGAGTGAATCTGATATCTCGGTAGAAATTAACCTGGACGGCCCAGCAGCAGCCGATATTGCCACTGGTCTGCCGTTTTTTGACCATATGCTTACTGCTTTTGCCGTGCACGGTGGCTTTGGGTTGCAGGTTGCGGCTCGTGGCGATATTGCAGTAGACGCTCATCACACTGTGGAAGATACCGCGATTGTTTTAGGCGAAGCTTTTGCGAAGGCGCTCGGAGATAAAGCAGGAATTACCCGTTTTGGCCAGCAGCAGTTGCCGATGGATGAAGCGCTGGTAGAAGCCGTGGTGGATATTTCTGGTAGGCCGTATTGCGTGTTTCGGGGAGAACCGGAGCATTTGGTGCACCAGATCATTGGCGGCCACTACGCAACGGTGATGAACGAGCATTTTTTTGATACTTTCGCCAAGCACGCGGGGCTGACTTTGCATGTTCGCTGCCATTATGGTCGCGACCCGCATCACATCACCGAAGCAGAATTCAAGGCGGTGGCCCGAGCCTTGCGTGCCGCGGTGCAGATTGATCCGAAGCAAGCTGGCCATATCCCGTCTACTAAAGGTGCGCTGTAATGGCGAATCTATCGGTCTTAATCACATTTTTGTTCGCCGGTTTGCTCGCTGGCGGTGCCGTCAGTGCCTATCGTGCCGGTGCCAAAGCCTGGACGATTATTGCTGCTGTTGCTGCGCTGTCAGTGATAGTGCTGGCTATATGGATGATGATTATGCAGATGCCGTAAGCTGCGAAAAGTAGGTGAGCGACAGCACTGCGTAAAGCGAGGAGGCGATGCCGACGATGAGTCAGCAGCATGGTGGTGACAACAACGACCAGCGTGAGCAGACTACTGGTGATGAGCAACCGCGGGTAGTCCAGTCGTCGGCGGGCTCGATCTGGAAAGTTCCCGGGTTTAGCTCCACGATGGTGGCGATTGGCGCTGCTTTCGGCGCGTTTTCTTTGCTGTTACCCGTGTTGCCTCTGGCGGTGCTTGATTCGGGAGGTTCTGCCACTCTTGCCGGTGGTGCTACCGGTTCGTTCATGGCTGCGACCGTCGCCATCCAGATCTTTACTCCGCAGTTGGTGCGTAAGTTTGGCTATAACCCGGTGATGATGGTTGCTGCCTTCATGCTGGGAGTACCCGCACTGGGGCATTTGTTAGGGATGGAACCGTGGGTGGTGCTGCTGTTTTCTGCTTTGCGCGGTACCGGATTCGGTGCCTTGACCGTTGCGCAGTCCGCCTTGATCGCAGAGCTAGTGCCTATTCGACTGTTGGGTAAAGCCACTGGAATTTTGGGCGTATTCGTTGGTGGTGCGCAAATGGTGTTCATGCCTGTGGGCTTGATGATGGGCGACGCCTGGGGCTATCACACGGTGTATTATCTGGCAGCGATCACCGCTTTGATTGCGGTTGCCATGATTGTTCGGTTGCCGAAGCTATTCCCGGCCACCGCGGATGAAGACAACACCGGTGTTGTGCACGTATCTATGTGGAAATTAGTGCTCGTGCCCGCGCTGGCGATGACTAGTATCTCGATGAGCTATGGTGTGGTCTCGTCGTTCTTGCCAGCTTCGGTTCGTGAAGCGGACCCGGCTACTGGTGCTGTTCTGGCCGGTTTCATGCTCTCGTTAATCGGGGCGATGACCTTCATCTTCCGTTTGGTTTCCGGCACGGTTGCCGACCGCACCGGAAAGCCGGGCATGTTGATGATCCCCATGCAGGTTCTTGGATTGTTCAGCATGTTGTTGATGGCCGTTGCGACTTATGCCGGCTGGTCGATCTGGTGGCTGGTTTTGTCCGCACTGCTTTTCGGCGCCGCCTTCGGTGCCATGCAAAACGACGCGTTGCTGTCTATGTTTGATCGCCTACCGCGACACAAATTCTCTGAGGCTTCGGCCGTGTGGAATATTTTTTATGACGCCGGTACTGGGCTTGGTTCTTTGGCTCTCGGCGCTCTGGTTGCCGGTTATGGTTATGCCGGAACTTACCTTGCGGCTGCGGGAATCGTTTTCTTATTAATGATTCTGACCAGCCTGGATGCTTTCATCGGTAAGCATCGGACTACCGAATATCACCATATCCGTGGGCGTTTGCGGCAGGTGCCGGGAGCTCGCACGGCGGGCCGTGCGTGGCGTGTCTCCCGCAGGGGTGCTTCCCGTTTGCGGTTTGGTAAGAAGTCATAGCCTAAACTGTCAGGCATGAGCCCGACTGTTGCCCTGCTTGATTATGGTTCCGGAAATATCCGTAGTGCTTACCGCGCCCTTGAACACGTTGGTGCGGACGTAGAAATTACCAAAGATCCGCAAATTTGTCTGAACGCAGACGGCCTACTCGTGCCGGGGGTGGGCGCGTTTGCTGCGTGCATGCGTGGGCTGCATGAGGTGCACGGCCCCCGGATCATCGGCCAGCGCCTCGCCGGTGAGCGTCCGGTGTTGGGGATCTGCGTGGGCATGCAGGTGTTGTTTGAACACGGTGTGGAACATGACGAAGCCGCTGATGGTTGTGGTGAATGGCCGGGCACCGTCGAACGATTGCAGGCGCGGGTATTGCCGCACATGGGGTGGAATACCGTGCAGCAACCCGATTCGCCCATGTTTGCTGAGCTTTCCGACGACGAACGCTTCTATTTCGTGCATTCTTATGGGGTGCGCACCTGGGAATTAGACGGCACTGATTTTGCAGCTCCGCCGCGGGTTGCTTGGTCTGAGCATGATGGCGATCGTTTTGTGGCTGCTGTCGACAACGGTGCGTTGTGGGCAACACAATTCCATCCAGAAAAATCTGGTGCGGCTGGTTCGCAGTTGCTGCGGAACTGGATTAACACGCTATAACAGGCTGCATACCGTGCTAAAAGAACAAGAAAGAAGCTGTCATGATTTTTAGTCTTCTCCCCGCTGTTGATGTTGTCGATGGCCAAGCTGTTCGCTTGGATCAAGGCGCTGCTGGCACAGAAAAATCATATGGTGATCCGATTGCTGCTGCTCGCCGTTGGCAAGAGCAGGGTGCTGAGTGGATCCACTGCGTTGATTTGGATGCGGCCTTCGGGCGTGGCTCCAACCACGAGTTGTTGGCGCAGATTGTGGCCGAGGTGGGGGTCAACATTGAGTTAACCGGTGGTATTCGTGATGATGCATCTTTGCAGCGAGCTCTAGCTACCGGTGCGCGTCGCGTGAATATTGGTACTGCCGCGCTGGAGCAACCGGCATGGATCGAGCGAGTTTTAGCCGAGCATGCCGATGTCGTCGCGGTGGACCTCGCGGTGTTGCGCGATGAATCGGGTGAATGGCGTACTCGCGGTCGCGGTTGGGAAACTGACGGCGGGGACCTGTGGGAGGTGCTGGAACGTCTAGACGCAGCCGGCTGCCGACGCTTCGTTGTTACTGATGTGTCGAAAGACGGTACGCTGACTGGCCCCAATATCGATCTGTTGCGGGAAGTTAGTGCAGCTACTGAAGCAAATATTACGGCTTCGGGTGGGATTTCTAGCTTGGATGATGTGGCCGCCGTCGCCAAGCATGCCAATGAAGGAATAGATTCCGTGATTATTGGGAAAGCGTTGTATGAGGACCGTTTTAGTTTGTCAGCGGCACTCGAATTGGTGGATGGACTAGTAAGCAAGACCACACGTGGCTAAGATCGGGTTTTAATGGATGCATCCGAGAGCACTGCACGTGAGTCGAAAGCATATGAGACGAGTACGCAAGAATCACTGCAGTACCTAGCAGAGTTGGAAGAACTCCTAGGCAAGGCCGAGGAGATGTTTCGTGCTGGCTTCGGCACTGCGTCCGCTCGCAGAAAGTCCGGGGGATCGCCGGTCACCACTGTCGATTTCAGGATTGAAGAATATTTGCGCGACACATTGCAGGGCATCGCTGGGGCTACGGTCTGTGGTGAGGAGCACGGCGGTGAGATTGGAGCAGAACCTGCATGGGTGATTGATCCGATCGATGGCACTGCGAACTTCGCGGCGGGTAATCCGATGTGTGCGATTAATGTTGCCTTGGTGGCGAATTACCGGCCGGTGGTTGGCATGATTGCATTGCCGCTGCTGCACAAGCGTATTAGCGCAGTAGCTGGTGGGGGAGTGCTGCGAAACGGGGAGCATTTTGTGCGCCATCGACCGCATGGGCACGTTGGGGCGTCCAATGTGGGGTCAGCTGCGGTGGATCAGGTTTCCGCGCACCGCCGTGCACAAATGTTGGAAGACATTGTTTCGCAGGGCCTATCTACCCGTATTACTGGTTCGGTGGGCCTCGATTTGGCTTTTGCTGCTGAAGGAATTTTTGATGGCATTATGAATTTTTCACCGTTCCCCTGGGATAATGCTGCGGGGGCGTTGTTGAACGCTGAGGCCGGGTTGGTGGTCACGGACCTGGAAGGTCGGCCGTGGACGACGCGTTCGCATGGCATCATTGCTGGCAGTGCCGATATTCATCATCGCTTGCACCGTTTGCTGCGAGAGAACTAGCGGCTCGGCTCAGGTCTAAAAAGTACCGTAAATACGGTAAATACAGTCATAAATAACGGTCAGAAACAATGGCCAGAAATCTCGGTCAGAAACACCGGCCAGAAAATTCGGTTGGAAATACTAGAAGAGGGGCAGTGCTCATGAGCCTGGCAACGCGGGTGATCCCGTGCTTGGATGTAAAAGATGGCCGCGTGGTCAAAGGCGTAAATTTTACCGGCCTGCGTGATGCCGGTGACCCTGTGGAACTCGCTCGTCGCTATGAGGCTGAGGGGGCAGACGAGCTGACTTTCTTGGATGTTTCTGCTTCTCAGCAGGGGCGCGGCACCATGTTGGAAGTGGTGCGTGCGACTGCCGAGCAAGTATTTATTCCTTTGACCGTGGGCGGTGGGGTGCGTAGCGCTGCGGACGTGGATGAGTTATTGCGTGCCGGTGCAGATAAAGTCTCGATTAACACCGCGGCTATTCATCGTCCAGAGTTGCTCCGCGAGCTGTCGCGTCGTTTTGGTTCGCAGTGCATTGTGCTTTCGGTGGATGCGCGTAGGGTAGCCGGAAATCCAGTAGCTGACATGCCTTCGGGTTTTGAAGTCACTACCCATGGTGGTTCGAAATCCGCAGGCCTCGATGCCGTGGAATGGGTGCGTACGGGCCAAGAACTTGGGGTCGGCGAGATTTTGCTGAATTCCATGGACGGCGATGGTACGAAAGCTGGTTTTGATCTCGAGCTGATCACCGCGGTGCGCAAGCACACGAATTTACCGGTAATCGCTTCGGGTGGGGCCGGCGCTGCGGAACATTTCCCACCGGCGATCGCGGCTGGTGCCGATGCGGTGCTTGCGGCGTCGATTTTCCACTTTGGGGAGGTCACTATCGATCAGGTTAAAGCCACCATGGTGACTGCGGGATTGACGGTGCGACGATGAGCACACAAGATAACCCCGCTGATTACGAGTTGGATCCGGCCGTCGGCAAGCGGCTTAAACTCAATGCTGCCGGTTTGCTTCCGGTGGTGGTGCAGGCAGCCGATACCGAGGAAGTGCTCATGCTGGCGTGGATGGATACTCATGCGTTGGCTTATACGCTGGCGACACGCCGTGGCACCTATTATTCGCGCTCTCGTCAGGAATACTGGATTAAAGGTTTGACTTCCGGCAATACCCAGCAGGTGGAGTCGGTGGCGCTGGATTGTGATGGCGATACGGTGCTGTTACGAGTTCGACAAAGTGGGGGCGCTTGCCACACGGGTGATCGCACATGTTTCGATGCTGACGTTTTGCTAGCCTAAAATAATGTTTTCGCATCGGGTTTCTGCGCTGTTTTTGGGCTTGGGCGCTGCTGGTCTGTGGGGAGCGTCCCGGATGGATTGGGTGGTTGCTGACACCGCCGATGATTTGGCGGGGGATCGCTCAATTGCGATTAGTGGCGGGCAGTGGTCCATGGAAACCACCGCGCTTGCTTTGGTTATGTTGGCTGGGTGTGTTGCTGGCTTAGCGTTGCGGCGCTTAGGGCGTCGTGTGGTCGGTGTTATTTCTGCTCTGGCTGCCATTGGTGCTAGTTGGGCTGGCTTGACGATGTTGGCGGGGACCCCGGATCCGGAGCGTGCTCGCAATGTGCTGCGCGCGGCCGCCACGAATGAAACCGCGGTGAATGCGGAAGGCATTAGCGAATGGGCCCACGTGGTGGCAGTGGAGCCAAATGTTGGCGGCCCGGTGTTGAGCTTGCTGGCCTGTGCTGTGGCGTTGTTTGCCTCGGTGCTTTT
>ERZ1023415.121-NODE-121-length-11993-cov-19.132769_pt1 | contig 11993 bp, 8 predicted proteins | sample MGYA00380510_ERZ1023415 | MGnify/ENA primary metagenome ERZ1023415 (study PRJEB33173, sample SAMEA4830299) | metagenome | study: EMG produced TPA metagenomics assembly of the PRJEB25223 data set...
GGTGCCGGTTCTGTCTCTGGTTTCGGCTCCGGCTCTTCCTCCGGTTCCGGCCCTGTCTCCGTTTCTGGGGCGGCCGGTGAAGTTGTCTCTACCCGTCCGTCAACAGAGTCTTCCGCAGCAGACTTTTCGGTTTCTGGCTGTGCTGGAGCTTCGTGCTCGGCTGACTCGGCAGCCTCCGCATTCCTAATGGATTCCTCATCTGGCGCATCCGCCGACTCAGAGGCGATTGGTTCAGGCTTAGCAGCAGGTTGTTTTTCCCCTGCCCCGCCCGGAGCAAAATTAAAGCCTCCGGTGGCTTGGTAATTACCGGATTTTTGCTCTTGGGTCAGCTGTTTCGGCTCTTCGGAATCCTCACCACCGAAACTAACCATCTTCGACTTTTTGCGCTTCGCGCCGATGATTAGCGCAATAATGATGATTAGTGCCAACGCGACGGCGGCAACAATCACCCAAAACGCGACGGCATTGTTCGTCGCAAAGTCTATGAGACTATCCCACCATGATTCTGAAGTATCCATGGTCTCCATTCTGGCAGCCTTCCTCGTTTTTTACATGCGCATCCCCAAAATTGGCATACGCTGTTGTTTCGCGGTTTTTAGTTGTCTTTTCGTTATCTACTCAGTAGGCCAGGCAGGTAAAGAATCGCCGTAATTTTCGATCCATTCTGCGATAGCCTCTTGCTCTTCGCCTTCGTCATATTTGTTCAGCAATAAGTCTTCGAGCGCACCGTATTCCTCATCCGACAGCGAAATTTCAGAAATCCACTGCGCCAGCTCTGGGTGCTCAGCGGCAAAATCAGGGCGGGCCAACGTGTGCAAGCCTTCTGGCTCCCCCAATGCACCTTTCGGATCCGCCAAGTCTTTCACTGGGTACGTATTATTTGCCCAATACGGACGCCAGAGTGTCACCACAACATCGCGTTTATCGGAAATCGCGTCGTCCAACTCCGCCAACATCGCCGGAGTCGACGAAGTTTTCAGCGTATAGCCATCCAAACCATATGCCGGCATCACCTCGTTTTCAACGACGTTCACCGCACCAGAACCCGCCTCAATACCGATGATGTCGCCGTCGAAACGGTCTTCCGCACCAACCAAATCCGCAATGGAATCCAGCTCGCTATACTCTGGAACAGCCAAGGTCAAACGGGCATTCGGGAAGAAAACCCCGACGTCTTCAATATTGTCTTTGAACCGCTCCCACTGGTCCTTATTGGTGCGCTCTGGCCAACTCGACGGCACAATATCAATATCGCCGTTAGACACCGCCGTATACACCGCCGCGACATCGTTGACGTCGGTGTGTTCGAAACTATAGCCATGGTCAGAGGCGACGTATTCAATTAAATTCGCCATGAGCAGCATGTCACTCCACGCTGTCATATATCCGAAAGTCAGTTCCTTGTCATCGCCGTCGCTGGGATCACTCGCACACGCCCCCAGGGCCAACGAGGCACTCACCAGCATGGACACAAAAGTCATTTTCTTTTTCACAGACGCTAGTCTACGTGCCTGAAACGTCGCTGACCGCAACCTGCAAACATGCCACTTTTACCGGCACATCGCGGGTGTTAGTTGCTGAACCTAGACTTCAGCCGCAGCCACTTGGCGGACCTACTATCCGCGCGCCAACCGCTGCGAAAGCACATGCGTCACACCATCTGAGCGCATCGTCACGCCATAAAGCACATTCGCGATATCCATCGTCGGTTTCTGGTGCGTGATCACAATCAATTGCGAATCCCTGCGCAATTCCTCGAACAAGGCCAGCAACCTGCGCAGGTTCACATCATCCAAGGCCGCTTCTACCTCATCCATCACGTAAAACGGCGACGGGCGAGCACGGAAAATCGCCACCAACATTGCCAATGCAGTCAGTGATTTTTCCCCACCCGACAGCAGAGACAACCGCTTCACCTTCTTCCCCGGCGGCCGGGCTTCCACCTCGATGCCGGTGCTCAGCAGGTCTTCTGGCTCGGTCAAAAGCAACCGAGCTTCGCCACCAGGAAACAACGTGGCAAATACGCGCGGGAATTCCGCCTCCACATCTTTCCAGGCTTGCGTAAACAACTCCAGGATTTGCTGGTCGACCTCGGTGATCATGGTTTGCAGATCGCGCCGGGTCTGGATGACGTCGTCAAGCTGTTGCGATAAATAGTTGTACCGCTCCTCCATCGCTTTGAATTCTTCAAGTGCCAATGGATTGACTTTGCCCAACGCCCCCAGGTCCTTTTCGGCGCGCTTGAGCCGCTTCGTTTCTGCCGTGCGGTCGAAATCTTCCCCCGGACTATAATCGCGCACCAGATCCTCAATCGCGATACCCAGCTGCTCACCAACTTTATTTTCGGCTTCTTCGACGCGTACGGCGGACTGTGAAGCCTCCATATCTGCTTGATGAAATTCCTTCGTCACCGCGTCCAACGATCGCCGCGCTGCCGAAACTTCCGCGCGTACTGTGTTTAAGCGCGTATTTGTTTCATTCCGTCGAGCACTAAGCTCATCACGACGGCGACCGGCCCGCTCGGTCGCGGCTTCCGCCCGTTTTGCAATTTCTTGGGCATGGCCTAGCACTGCTTCAGCCAACTCAGCCTGTTGTTTGCGGCGAGCCATGGCTTGTTCATGCCTACGCTTAGCTACCCTCTCGTGTTCTGCTTGCCGACGCAGCGCGTCCCCTTTTCCGTGCGCCTGCCCGGCCCGGTCTTGCGCACTGCGTGCGGCCACAGCGGCATCCATTTCCCGCGCCTTAGCTTGGGACAATGCAGCCTGTGCTGCCTGTCGTTGCTGCTCTAGGGCTTCAGCTTCTTCCTTAGCATCACCGGCTTCTCCGGTGTCGTTGTGCTTATCGACGCGCGCCAGCCGGTCACTGACTTCCCTGTGCTGCGATTCCAGCTCCTCGCTGCGTGCGCGCGCCTGCTGTGCTCTCTCAGCAGCAGTTTCATGCTCTTTGGCGTAGCGTTCCACCTGTTGGTGCACACGCTGTTCTTCGCGTTCTGCTGCTTGAATGTCTTTATCATGTTCCCGCAGTGCAGATCCGTGATGGGCGGATTCTAAACGGGCTTCTTCTGCCGACTGCTTCGCGCCTGCGATCGTGCCTGCCAGCTGCTCCAATTCCGCTTGTGCAACGCGCAACCCCTGTTGTGCCTGCGCAATCTCCGAGCTGCGCTCCACCGCAGAACCTGCGTGTGAGCCCACCTCAACCCAGCCTTCACCAATCAGCAGTCCATCTCGGGTAACCGCACGCAGGCGTGGATCCTCACGAATCAGTTCTCGTGCGGTGGCGTAGTCTTCCGCAACGACGACGTCGGCAAGCATCCGGCCTACTGCCACTGCCACGGAATCATTCACAGTGACGTGGTCAAGTAACCACTCGGCACTAACCGCGGTATCCACATGCCAGGCAGTCGCGCTTCGACTCGTATCCACCAAAACCGCGCGGGCGGAATCACTGGCTCCATGCAACAAATCCGCGGAGACGGGCCCGGCCAGGGCCTTCGCGTAGTCGCCTAACGCAGCAGAAAGCGCCGACTCCCATCCGGCATCTGCTCGCACAAGATCAACCAAGTCACGCCAAGAATCATCCAGATGTTCTCGGATGTCTTGCTTCGGTGCTTGTGCCTGCAAAGTGTCGATACGCGATTGCAAGGTATAGACCACGCGTTCGCGCTCTCGTTGAGTCTCACGTAAGTCATCTAGGCGCTGCTCGGCAGCTGTCGATTCAGAACTGGCTTGTTGTGCACGTGCGGCTAACGATTCGCGCTGTCCACGCAGTTCCTTAGTTTTTTCCGCCCATTCACGGGCTTCTTTGCGCACCTCTTGCAGCCGCGTGCGAGCTTCCTGCCCTGTTTCTTCTGCTCGCTCCAGGTTTTCACGGGCGCTGTTCAACTGCTGTGAGACGGACTCTTCTTCCGCCACCAGGCGCACCACGCCTTCACGTCGATCGGATTCTGCGCGCAGTCGTGCCAGGTGCTCCCGCTCCGCTTCTTGTACCGTTTCGTTGAGCTCAGCGACTTCTTCTCGAATCTCTTCTAGCTCTTCTGCGGCCGCTTCAGCGGCTTCTACGAGTTCTTCATGCTCTTCATCTGCGCGTAACGCCCGGGCTTCCAATTCGTCAGGGTCTTGGCCAGAATAGGCAGCGATGTTCCCAGAATTGCGTGCTCTGTCGGCCGCAATGCGCACAGTGGCAGCGATGCGTTCGCTCAACGCGGACAGACGGAACCATAGGTTTTGAGCTTCTTGTTCTGCTGGAGTGACCTGGGAAAGCTGGGCTTCGGCTTCCGTCTGCCGAAACTCCGCTTCTTCCAGGTGTTCCTGGTTGGTCTCCGCCCGCCCGCGCAGCTCTTCCGCTTTTGCTGCTGCTTGTTCTTTATGCCCACGCAAGCGCACAATTCTTTCACCTGCCAGCACCAGCCGGGCCTCCCGCACCTCTGCTTGCACAGTTGCAGCCCTACGTGCGGTTTCGGCCTGCCGAGCCAGTGGTTTGAGCTGTTTTGATAACTCGTCAGTAAGGTCTTGCAGACGATCCAAGTTCGCCTGCATACCGTTGAGTTTGCGCTGAGCTTTTTCTCGCCGACGCCGGTGTTTGAGCACGCCTGCAGCTTCTTCGATATAAGCACGGCGTTCTTCCGGTTTCGACTCCAGGATTTCAGACAGTTTTCCCTGGCCAACGATAACGTGCATCTCTCGACCGATGCCGGAATCTGACAATAATTCCTGAATATCGGCCAGTCGGGCCTTAGCACCATTGATTTCATATTCACTGGCACCGTCACGGAACATGCGCCGTGTCAGGCTGACCTCGGTGTACTCGATCGGCAGCTGCCCGTCGGCATTGTCAATCGTCAGAGTAACTTCAGCGCGTCCGAGCGGTTTGCGCCCTCCCGCTCCGGCAAAGATGACATCTTGCATTTTGCCGCCGCGCAGCGTTTTCGCGCTGCCTTCCCCCATGACCCAGGCCAGCGCATCCACGACGTTGGATTTTCCAGAGCCATTTGGCCCGACAACTGCACAGATGCCGGGCTCAAATTTCATTGTCGTCGCCGAAGCGAATGACTTAAACCCTTTGAGGGTTAATGCTTTTAAGTGCATAGACTATGTGGACTATGTCTGGAACCAGCCCAGGCTGGTTTATTTCAGCGCGTCTTCTTCGCTGCGGCGGGTTACTGGATCGGACCCGTCCCAGGCTTCGACGTTTTTCAGGCCCGGGAGCATATCGCGGTGGAATACCGGATCCTGGCCGCGGCGTTTTTGCTGGTTGTAGTTCTTCAGCAGCTTGAGCGCAACTCCACCCAGCGGAACAATCGCGATTAGGTTAAGGACCACCATTGTCGCTGCGAAGGTATCTGCCAGCGCGAAGACTACAGGGATGCTGGTGACGGAACCGATAATGATGAAGGCCAGCACGCCTACTCGGAAACCGTTGAGGACCTTCGGAGATTCCGTCAAGTATTGCAGGTTGGTCTGTGCCAGGTAGTAGTTACCCAGTACGGAGGAAAACGCCAGGCAGAAGATGATGAAGGTGACGATGTGGATACCCCAGCTGCCGACCTCGTTGGCCAGCGCAGTTTGGGTCAGTGCAGCGCCTTCAATGTTTTCGAGGCCGTACTTGTGGTCGCCGCCAAGCAAAATGATGAAAGCGGTAATAGAGCAAACCAGCAGGGTGTCGAAGTAGACGCCCAAGGTTTGCACTAAGCCCTGCTTGACCGGGTGAGAAACGGTAGCAGTGGCAGCAGCGTTCGGAGCGGAACCTTGGCCGGCCTCGTTAGAGAACAAACCGCGGCGCATACCGTGGGAGAAGGCCGCACCGACAGTGGCACCGACAACCTCGGTAACTCCGAAAGCATGACCGATGATGTGGCCGATCATTCCCGGAACTTCGTTGATATTGATGATGATGACCACCAAACCAATGGTCACATACAGGCCGGCCATGAATGGGACAATAACCTGTGTGAAGTTTGCGATGCGCTGGACGCCGCCGAAGATGACTACGGAAGAAATAGCAGCCAAGACGATGCCGATGATGAGGTTAAACACCCAACCTTCCAGGCCTAAAGAGGTGGACATGGTATCGACAATGGCGTTCGATTGGAAAGCGTTATAAACGAAGCCGAAGGTGAAGGCCAAAGCCACCGAGAACACCGCTGCCAGCGGTTTGAAGCCCAAGCCACGGGTCATGTAGTAGGCCGGACCACCACGGTAGTTTCCGCTAGCTTCTTTGGTCTTCCACAGCTGTGCCAGGGTCGCCTCAATGAATGCGGTCGCGCCGCCAACCAGCGCGATAATCCACATCCAAAACACTGCACCAGGGCCACCGATAGTGATGGCTACCGCGACACCAGCGATATTGCCGGTACCCACGCGGGAGGCTGCAGAGATAGTGAAAGCCTTGAATGCGGAGATACCGCCATATTCGGGGTCCAGGTTCTTGCCTTTACCTTTCGGCTTTTCACCCAACGAACGGAACATGTCGCCGAGTTTGGTGACCTGTACACCACTTGTCCGCACGGCAAAGTACACACCAGATGCAATCAGCAACCACGGGATGATTGCCCAAATGCCGTCATTAAACTTAACGATGACGGCTTCAACGCTTTCCAGGAAGTTCATAGCTTGTCACTTTATAGTGTCATTGGCACACTGCACAAAAGTGACTCGAGCGTTTGTTAATCACAATTCGGGTGATCTCATTTCCGCAGCGCAGACATGGTTTTCCGGTTTGTCCGTAAGCATTTAGTGAGCGTTCGAAATACCCGCTCCCACCATTAACGTTTACGTAAAGTGCATCGAAGCTGGTACCTCCGGCGTCTAAGGCGCGGGACATCACATCGTGAGCCGCTTCCAGCAACGCCACCGCCTGGCGTTGCAAGAGTTTATTCCCGGGCGTCGCCGGGTGGATTTGTGCCGCCCACAGGGCTTCGTCGGCATAGATATTGCCAATACCGGAAACAATTTCTTGGTTTAACAGCACGGATTTCACCGCAGAACGGCGTTTTCGCACTGCACGGGCGGCGGCTAGCAAATCAAAATCTGGACTAAACGGGTCCGGGGCAATGTGCGCTGCCGGTTCCGGCAGATCTGGCTTTTCTTCCGAAAATTCGCAGACCAACCACCGACCAAAAGTGCGTTGATCGACGAAGGCGAGCTCACGCTTGTCGACGCCGGTCGCACGATCGACGCCGGTCGCACGGTGATCGGCAGTACCAGCACGGCTTGCTGTTGCATCAGCAGCGTCACCGCTAGCGCTCGGCACTTCCAGCTCTGCCCGAATGCGCAGGTGTTTGGAAGTCACCTGTCCGGGCTTGCCGACGAGCATCTGCCCGCTCATCCCTAGATGCACGTACAGGGCCTGGCCGTCGGTAAGTTCGGCCCACAGGAATTTGCCACGCCGACACCACTGCTTGATCACCGCCCCGTGTAGTAAACCGGGCAATGGAAACTCCTGCCCGCGGTTCGCCCGTGGGTGTAAAACCTCGACATTGCAGAACCGCGCTCCGGTTGTGTGCTGGGCCAGACCGGAGCGGACTACTTCAACTTCGGGTAATTCCGGCACGGTGGCTATACCTTAATCGCGCCTGGGTTCGATTGCACCAATTCGCATGCCTGCCGTGCGGCTTGCTGTTCGGCGGATTTTTTGTTCGGCCCTTGCCCATGACCGACCTCGGTCTTGCCTACTGTCGCTGTGACATAGAACGTCAAGTCATGATCAGGTCCGGTGCGCTCGTCCGAATAGACGGCCATCGGTAGTTTCGCGACCGCAAGTGCTTCTTGCAGGGTGGTCTTCCAATCCAGCGTGCGATTGCGTGCAGAAGCACCCTCGATTTTGGTAGCAAACAGCCGCAGGATCACCTCCCTGGCAATTTCAAAACCGTACTGCCGGTAGATTGCCCCTAGCAAGGCCTCCGTTGTATCGGCAAGGATGGAATCTTTATCTCCACCAGCACTGAGTTTTTCACCTTTCCCCAACAGAATATGTGGACCAAGGTTGATCTCTCGGGCTACGTCGGCCAGGCCGTAGCGGGAAACGATGGAGGCACGCATCTTCGAAATATCTGATTCGGGGCGGTCCGGGTGGAGCTCGTACAGTTTCGCGGCAATGGACAAACCAAGAACCGCATCGCCGAGAAACTCCAAGCGCTCATTATTCGGCAGCGTGCCGTTTTCATTGGCAAAAGAACGGTGCGTTAATGCCAGGCAAAGATATTCATCAGATAAATCCACCCCCAAACTGTCAAGCAGCGGGGTGTGATCAATCGATGCAAAAGCCTGCTTTAGGGCTTGTTCGCCAGTCAGCCGGGTTTTCTTATTCGACCTAGTCACGGAACTTCTCCAGCCCCGCCCAACGCGGATCTACGCGCTCTTCGGTTTCTTCACCCGATACTCCGTCAGGTGCTGGAGTGGGCGCATCGTCTGGGCAGCCATCTTCACAGACCGGGTTAAACGGCAACGCGACTACTAGCTCATCAGTGACGGTTTGCAGCAAGTCAATCGTGTCCTCGTGGCTGACTTGTGGAATTTCATCGCCGGAGCCAGCATCCTCGTCATCTTCCGCATCGCCGCTAATAAACTCGTCGTCAGCAGCAAAAACTTGACTAACTCGGAACGAGGTCGGGCGCTCGAGTGGGCTTAAACAGCGGGAACACTCTCCCCGCAGCACTGCGCTGACGTCGGCATCTGCCATAACGCCGGAACCGAGCGAATGCAGCACGGCATCGACGGTAACTTCCGCTCCCTCTTCAATTGCAAGCATTTCTGCGCCGATGCGTCGCGGCGCTGGTCCGGTATGCGTGATCTGCTCTGGGCCTTGCTGCTGTGTCAGCAGGGCTTTGACGTCGAAAACAAATGGTGATGTCATAACTCGTCCTAGCATACCGGGCTAGCCCGAACTAGTAGTCGTAACCTTCGTCGCGTTCATCCCAACGGCGGGCACCACGGCCGTTCGCACTGACTGCCCCACCAGCTCCAGCTCCACGACGGAGGGCGGCACGATCGCGCGTCACTGTACGCAACACGCCATTGAGGTTTTCTTCGAATTCACCGAGCCGGGCATCGATGTAGTCATCGCATTCGGTGCGTAGCTGTTGCGAATCAGCATGTGCTGTAGACACGATGCGCTGGGCTTCTTCCTCTGAACGGCGCACAACTTCCGCCTCGGAAACCAAACGCTGTTGTTCCGCCATACCTTCGTCGACGCTGCGCTGGTAGGAGGCGTTACCGTCTGCGATGAGGCGCTCTGCTTCATCACGAGCACGAGTCACGGTGGTTTCGGCTTCTTCACGAGCGCGCGTAGTCACGGCTTCAGCGTCTGCCTCCGCACGATCGACCATGTCGGTAGCGCGGGTCTGGGCGTCGGCAAGAATGTCTTCAGCATCCGCCTGGGCGTCATCCACAATCTGGCTAGCGCGTTCTTCTGCACCAGTAAGAATCTCATTGCGGTTATCTAACACGTCCTGCGCGTCATCAATCTCCGTAGGTAGGGCGTTACGAAGATCATCCAACAAGGCCAGCATGTCATTACGCGGGACCATGCAGTTGGAAGTCATTGGCACGCCGTAGCCTTGCTCGACATGTTGGACTAGTTCATCAAGCGCTTCAAAGACACGATACATAACCGACATCCTAAACTAGCTGGATACGAAAACGGGTCTGCCACGTCGGTGCGGACATGACAGACCCGAAACTTGGCAGATTAGCAAGCAGTTTTAGATAACGCCCTGTGCCAGCATGGCGTCAGCTACCTTCTTGAAACCTGCGATGTTAGCACCGGCGACATAGTCGCCTTCGCGGCCGTAGGTCTTTGCCGTCTTTGAGATGGAGTGGAAGATGTTCACCATGATCTGCTGCAAACGTTCGTCGGTGTAGTCGAAAGACCAGGAATCACGGGTGGCGTTTTGTTGCATTTCCAGTGCGGAGGTAGCAACGCCGCCGGCATTGGCAGCTTTGCCCGGGATGAAAGCAACATCCTTGGACTGGAAATAATGCGCAGCCTCTGGGGTACACGGCATATTCGCACCTTCGGCAACGTACCTGACGCCATTTTCCACCAAGCGCTTTGCATCGTCCTCATCCAGCTCGTTCTGGGTGGCACATGGCAGTGCAACGTCGCCGGATTCTTCCCAAATATTGCCGCCTTCATGGAAGGTGACACCGTCGACTTCTTCGGCGTAAACGTTAATGCGCTCACGACGGTTTTCCTTGATATCGCGGAGTTTCTCTACATCCACGCCTTCTGGAGTGGAGATGTAGCCGGAGGAATCAGACATGGCGATGACAGTGCCGCCGAGCTCCTGGGCCTTTTGGGCGGCATAGATGGCGACGTTTCCGGAACCGGAGATAATAACCTTGGAACCTTCGAAGCTGTCGCCGAAGTGATTCATAGCTTCTTTGGTGATATAAGCGACGCCATAACCGGTAGCTTCGGTGCGTACCAGCGAGCCGCCCCAGGTCAGACCCTTGCCGGTGAGGGTGCCGGATTCGTGCTGATTAGCCAGGCGGCGATACTGACCAAACAGGTAGCCGATTTCGCGTCCACCAACTCCAATGTCACCAGCTGGAACATCACGATATTCGCCGATGTGGCGGTGCAGTTCAGTCATGAACGACTGGCAGAAACGCATGATTTCAGCGTCGGAACGACCCTTTGGGTCGAAGTCGGAACCACCTTTGCCGCCACCGATAGGCAGGCCGGTCAGAGAGTTTTTGAAGATCTGTTCAAACCCCAGGAACTTAATGATTGAGAGGTTTACCGAAGGGTGGAAACGCAAACCGCCCTTGTATGGGCCCAGCGCGGAGTTGAACTGCACACGGAAGCCACGGTTAACCTGCACCTCACCATTGTCGTCGGTCCATGGCACACGGAACATGAGCTGACGTTCCGGCTCACACAGGCGTTCAATGAGGCCATAATTGGCGTATTCCGGATCTTTTTCCAGGACAACCTTGAGGGAGTCCATTACCTCCGCCAAGGCCTGGTGGAATTCAGGCTCTCCGGCATTGCGCTCAAGCAGGCGGTCGTAGTAGCTGTTGACTTGCTTTTCGACGTTCACGTCTATGACCTTTCTTGTGGATTGCACCAAGGTGGCTTGCACCAACAATTTTTAAGTTTTCTCGCATCGCGTGGTTTTCGCAAACAAAAACACCTCAGCTTCAGGAACATACCGGTCATCCTATCGGAACCTACCCCCATAAGTGTGCACTGCATCATTATTCGACAGTGCGCCACCGCGTTAGCCTGTCATTTTTCAACGGCCATTCGACAGGTATCCAAGAACTAATCAACAGCCGATCGGCCGGTTCGACTACCCTGACGGCTATGAATATCGTTATCGCCCCGGATTCTTTCAAAGGTTTCGCTACTTCCGAGCAAGCTGCAGCCTGGCTTGCCGACGGCGTCGCCGAGGTTTTCCCGAATGCCACTATCACCACCGCCGCTATGGCCGACGGCGGCGAAGGCACCGCGGAGCGGTTTTCCGGTGAGACGATCACCTTGCCGACGACGGATGCCGCCGGGCGCTTAACTGAGGCCAGTTATCGCTACGACCGTGCCACGAAGACTGCTTATATCGATATCGCAGCGGCTTCTGGGCTACCCGCGGTGGCCGATAAGCTCGACGCGTTGAGTGCTGACACTTACGGCACCGGTGTGCTCATCGCGGATGCACAGACCCGCGGAGCGCAAAGAGTCGTGCTGGGTTTGGGTGGCTCGGCCACCACTGATGGCGGTATGGGGATTTTGGTGGCTTTGGGGGCGGCACCACACGATAAACGTGGTTATCCGTTGCCCAAGGGTGGCGGGCCGCTTGACCGCCTAGAACACATTGATACTGCGAACTTAAATGTCGCCGCTGCGGGTATGGAGTTCGTGTTGTTGGCCGATACGACTGCCCCCACCTGTGGCCCGCATGGCAGCGCAGAGGTTTTCTCGCGACAAAAAGGCGCCGATGATGAGCAAGTCGCCCATTTAGACGCGGCCATGCGCAATTTGTGTGAGGTAACTGG
>ERZ1023415.123-NODE-123-length-11924-cov-19.133204_pt1 | contig 11924 bp, 8 predicted proteins | sample MGYA00380510_ERZ1023415 | MGnify/ENA primary metagenome ERZ1023415 (study PRJEB33173, sample SAMEA4830299) | metagenome | study: EMG produced TPA metagenomics assembly of the PRJEB25223 data set...
ATGCCGATGACCTCTGCCAGGCATGCGAGCACCAACACGACTAGGTGCAGGCGCCAATGCATCAGGCGCGCGATAGTTTCAGCCATATAAGTAATTTAACTAGATGAATAACACCGCACAAAATACTGTATTCACGCTGTACAGTGGCAGCATTAACTGCTTTTGTTAACTTGAGTTCTGGCTATCGCCATCTTTGTTGGATCGCCATCGCGGTGCGCTCACGGGGCGAAGAATGATTCCAACCAAGCTAAGAAAACCGAGCATTCCCATGCCAGTGGCGAACGGTGTCCGATCCAAAACTTCAAGAAAAACTGAGGCGACTAAGAAAAAAATTGTAAGTGCAGCAAATATCCACTGCCCGCGTTTTAATGACGCAGCTTCACTACGGATGGAATCCGCAATCGCGTTGTTAACTTCGGCATTCGATCGCGTCGCAGATGCAGCGGCATCCGAGGATTCCTCGGCCATTCTTACGATACGGTTTGCCAGCCCCGGCGAAATATCATCGTAGCCTTTTAGTTCTGCAGGCGTGGGCAGCGGGGCAATGCGAGTAACGCTTACTTGTCTGGAGCGTTGAAAGCGATCGATTTCTACGGTATCGGGATTGGTTAATTCATCGTCCTGGTCTTGTAGCTGTCGATCGCCTCGCGAAGATATCTCCCGGTCGCTTCCCAACCTTTTTCTAAGCTCTCGGCTGGATCGTGAATCTGAGCTTCTCGAACGATCCTGCCGTCGCTCAACCGAGCGATCACCCGGCCATTCTGATTGTGCAGATGTGGAGTCCTCATCTGACATCCTCTCTCCTTCTGGGCTTTCGGGATTGATCACGGACTAAAGTCGCGTTCAGGACGAAGCTCTTGATGCACCCATTATTACATTAACAAACCTGCCAGAGAAATGATTAGCACCACATTGTCTTCGCTAAACCTCGGCGGCTAGCCCACAGTTTACTCGGCAGTGTTGGAGTGCCCAGCTTAAAGCCAGAACCTACATCAAAGACGTCGTCTTCGAGCAGATCCCTAAATCCAAATGAAGTGTCCCAGGTTTTGTTCCGTTTGAGTAGATGGGAACATCTGGAACATGCCAAGAAAATTTGAACAGGATGCAAAGGACCGTGTGGTCCGTCTTGTAGAGGACCGCATCTTGACGGAAAATAGGCCGATGCAGGCCGCGTGCCAGGCAGTAGCCCCAAAGCTCGGGGTTTCATGGCACACAGCTCGTCAATGGACTTAAGGCTGCTCGTCGTGCGGGAAACATCCCAGAGCCTGTTCCTGAAGACTTGGCCGCCGAAAACGCCAGGCTACGCCGTGAAAACCAACTACTACGGAACACCAATGAGTTGTTGAAAGCTGCCTCGGCTTTTTTCGCGTCGGAACTCGCCCCAAAACCTCAGTTATGATCCAGTTCATCGATAAATACCGGAATCGTTTCACTGCCCAAGTTCATCTGCACGATGTTGAAGAATAACCGGACTGGCGGGTTTATCACCTCGCGTGGTTATCGCCAGTCCAAAGCCTGTGGGTTAAGCGCTGGTCGCCTTCGTGATGGCGTGCTGATTGAACGCATTAGTGCTGTTCATCGGGATAATTACGGTGTCTACGGCGTGCGGAAAATGTGGCATGCGCTTCACCGTGAAGGAATAGATATCGGTCGCGAACAAACTGCCCGCTTAATGCGCCTGGCTGGTGTTTCCGGCAAAGGCAAAGGCCGATCACCAATCACAACGCGCACACCTCAACGTGCCGGATCTGCGCCCAGATTTGGTCGAGCGTGAGTTCAAAGCCCAGGGCCTTAAACAGGCTGTGGGGCCGACATTACCTACGTGCGCACGAAGAAAGGCTTCGTCTACATGGCGTTTGTCACCGACGTTTACTCCCGGCGGATCGTCGGATGGGTATTATCGGACTCGATGCGCACTTCAGTTTTTGCCGCTGCAAGCACTCAATCAAGCGATTGTGAGTGCGAGGGAAACAACAGGTCTCATTCACCATTCGGATCACGGCTCACAGTACGTCAGCGTTGTCTACAACGAGCGAGGTGCCCAACACGGGATCACTGCTTCCACCGTGACAGTTGGCGACTGATATGACAATGCTTTGGCGGAAAACGTTAACGACTCTTACAAGAACGAGCTGATCCATACTCGCAGGTGGAATGACATTGTCGAGGTAGAAATCGCGACCTTCGAATGGGTGTCATGATGGAATGAGGACAGGTTCCACCAGAGCTTGGGGTACCGAACCCCGGTCGAAGTGGAAACCGAATTGTGGAAGCAGAACCCGCAACAGGGAATAATAGAAATCAAGGCAAATGCCTAGGAACAAAACTCGGGGCACTTCAGGCACAAACGCTTCACATTCGACGACAAACGTGTATAAGACCGTGCAATCATCCGCCCCGGGTGTGGAGAGGATAAGGAAGTCAATATCGCCTTGTCGGTAGATAAGTAGCCATTCGTCGAAACAACCTACCTGTGTATAGTCTGCCAGGACTACTGCGGGGCATCCATCAAGATCACCATGAAAAACGGTGCTGCAAAGATTTACCCACCCTGACCGAGACATCGAAAGGTCAACTACGTGCCCGCAGATTTTTGCGAGATGTGGAACGAGGTAAACTTCAGCCACACCATCGGGGCATACACTGGCTCGGTGTTAATGTGCCGCAAAATTGGTTTTACAACCGCCGCTCATTATGGCTTACCGCGGAAGAATGAGAAAGGCTGGGCACCACAGTTCGAGAAATGTGCGGTCTTCCTCGTTGACGAGGGATCATCACGTCAAACATCGAACAAAAAAGAGGGCCGACAGTATCCGAATCTGGGGCAATGCGGCCACCCACAAATTGGAGTCGATTAAGGAATCGACCCTTGCGAAAGCTATTGAGTTTACCGAGATGATTCGGATTCATGGCGTTCGAGTTTAAAGGTAGCCCAAGGGCTGAAAACGGCCTTACAAAGTAATTATTCCGGGACGAATAATAACTCCGTAATCGCGACTCACCGCTTTTCGAGGAGTAATAATAGAGTCATGCCAGCCTCGAAAAACCTCACGACTCGTCAACGCACTGTCCTGCAATGGGTCGCCGACGGGTGTCCTGCCGAATCAGATGTGCCCTCTACGTATAAAACCACCGCTCGTTCACTCGAAGGCCACAACCTCTTAAAGGTGAGGCGACAGAACAAGAAGTGGACAGCCACCCTTACCGAGCGCGGCAAACGGGTGCTGGATGGCGTAGAGCCACTACGGAAGCCAAAACAAAGACGCAGGTCAAAGCATGAAACGGTTTACATTTCGCCTGTTTACAATCCACCAGAACCACATCCTTCAACCGAAGTGGAGCTCAACGCACGGGCAAAAGAATTGTTAGAAGATTTACTCGCATCGAAGCGCGGTTGGGTCATCAGACGAGTCATGAACCGAAGCGCCGCCAAGAAAGACTGGGAACCAATTAGCAAGTGGGTTCGCGGTTCGGAGAAAAACCTCGTACCCGAAGGCAAAGAGTTAAGGCTCCAGTGGCAAGCCGACTCTTGGAATCACGACTCTTCTGTCACAGTAATCGCGGCGCTACTGAACAAAAACCAGTGGGTTTCTGCCAACTTCGAGCCGCTTTTGACTGGAGAACTTAAAGTTAGCAGGTATCAACCCCTCGTAAGCCGACTGGTGCAAGAGTCCAAAATGTACAGTTCCGATACCAAGCAAAGAGCCAAAACGCTGCTGCATGTCGTGTTTACAGAGGCGAAAGCCCGTGGATGGACCGTGACGGCCCATGAGACCGAGGGGCACCGTGGCTACAGGAAACTTGAAAAGGTGACCATTGACACCGCTTGCAGGTCTTACACAGTGTCGGTGAGCGAGCACCACAATAACGTTGAACGACCGCCCACGAAGAAAGAGATTAAAGACTACGAGGATTCGCTACATTGGCCGTGGAATCAAGGGAAGAAATTGCCGAAGTTCTACGTCCGAAAAGGCACGGGGCTAGTTTCTCTCACCGTTGGCGGCACGACCCGCAACGACACCAAAGCCAATCCGACTCGTTTGAATACAGCGCTACAAGACTTTTTCATTGAAATGTACCGCGACGAACAGTGGGCCACAGTCCTTCACGAGCACCACGTGTTAGAAGGGGAACGCAGACAGCGACGTCTTATCAAAGCAACTGAACTAGCGCGCTTACACCACCGGGAAGAAGAACTATACAACACCCTTCTCCAACGCTCCGAGGAGTGGAAGAAGCGGCAAACGATTTGGGAATACCTCGACGCACTAGAAGGTGTTCCAGCGGCCTCACAGTGGCTTGATTGGTGCCGGGGTTACCTTAACGAAATTGGTTTACTCGGTGAGGTTGAATTACCAATGGACAATACGTTTGATGCACGAGAGAACCGACAACTAGTTGAGTCGTTCGAAAGGCAGCTACCCGAGGACGAGACCTTATGGTGAGTAGACAGTCGACTAAGGCCTTGGAACATAACTGTTGGAACTGAACACCGCCCCTTCCCTCCCATTTCAGCCGTTCTTGACGAGGAGCCTGGAGGAATTTCTATTAAATAATAGCGAACCTCAAATAATTGCAGCTTACAAATGAACCTACTCTCATTCTCAGTATCGTTAAGGCGCTCGTCCCTGAAAGTAGGACGGTTCTTCCTCGAGAATCCCGCTACACCCAGACAATGTTGCCAAAACTGATGATGTACAAAAGGAAGCTCACCATATACGCTGCCCACAGCAATAGCACCGGAGAAAACCCGGCAGCAATAGCCACGACAACAGCACGTGGTGAACGAGCAACAACCCCTAAAATCAAGGGAATAACGGCCAACCCTAGGGTCCAACCTAGTGCAGTGACGGAAGCATCCGGAAACAACGGCGAGATAAACTGAATCCTACGACGCATGCGGATACCGCGTAGGAGGTTTTTCGCAGCGAGAATGCCATTGGTGTCCCGGAATCTTTGATGCAAACATATTGTTGTTTCTCAATTCAGTTTACATCGTTATCTCGTGGTGCCCGGCCCTGATGCAATTGGGGGCCAAGGTAAATTTCTGTTCAGGTTCCGGGTTCGCCCCGCCAAAACGAGGAAAACCCGGTGATACTTCACTCACCAATCCCGGTATTCGATTCAGTTTGCTCACTATTCGCATACACTCTCTCGAGAATCTCTACATTTTGTGACGCGTCAAAAGCCGGGATGCCAGCATTCGCTGGAGTGATCCCCAGAGTGTTCAGTTCATCCCATACTTTTTGCATCTGAACATCTGCATCCAAATAGAAATCTGATTCGAAGATACGCACAAATGTCCATCCAAGCCGTTCCAGTTCGCGTTGCCGGTGCTGATCCCGCAACGCGTTCTGATCGCTATGCCAATAATCCCCATCGCACTCTACAGCCAATCGCCCTTGGGCTCCTACGACAACGAGATCTATTCGGTACCCAAACTCTGCATATTGTGGGGTAACTTGGTACCCCTTTTCCACAATTCTGTTGTAAACCCGCTGTTCAAATAGGGAATCAAACGGTTCTACGCGGACATCATTCGGCACACTGACGCTGGCAGCAAGCTCGGGTGCTTTCTCTGCCATGCCATAGGCATATTGCAAAAGTTGCGCACGAATATCAGTTGGGTTCAGATCGTTGGTATCAATCGAGTGGAATAACCAAACCTGATCTTTAGCACGACTAACTGCCACGTTATACCGCTGCAGATATTCTTTCTTAGTCAACGAAGAAACCCTTTCACCCGGGGTGACCGGTTGCACCATCGATAAAAACATAACATCGCGCTCAGCACCCTGGAACTCGGCCGGGCTGCCCACCTTAAGGTCACGTTCTTGCAAAACTTCAGGCGGGACTTGTTCTATGAGTCTCGCTTGAATGTATGCAGCCTGGCCTGACGAACTAAGCAAAGAGATCACACCGATTGTTTTGCCATCATACTGCGGATCATCAAGTACAGAAACCAAGCGTTCTACGAGAGCATCAGCTTCAGCTTGGTTGACCTTTTTCGACTTGTTAGTAGCCCAGAACGCATTCGGAGTTCTGGTAATTTTGAATGGAGCTAGCCGGTCCGCTTCAACCTCACGAACCGGCTTTAGCGAAATGTTCTCAGGCTCATAGATAAACTGGTTAGAAAACCCGATAATTTCGGGTACGCACCGCCGGTGTTCCTCCAGCGTAATGCGCCCACCGTACCTCATATTCGCCTCATCAAAGAGCGATCGCGCAGGATCTGCCCAAGAATCAATTTTGTCAAAATCCGATAAATATTGCTGAGCAAGATTTCGTATCACGTCCTGGTTACGAAAACTCGTGGGTGAGACTTGCTTATCGTCTCCAATGACTACCATGCGCGGGGCGAGGTATTGGAGAAAAATAGCATCGATCCCGGACTGTGACGCCTCATCCACAATAACCACATCAAACATATTCTCTGTTAGGTCAAACTGCTCCACTACTTTGTAGATTGGCATAATCCATACCGGCACGGCAGACCGGCAAGAGGCTAGATGTTTGCGGACGTCCCTCTTGTGTTGCGCTGCAAATTTTCCGGTTCCTTTACCTAATCGCTTTACCGCTTGGCTATAGGCAACAAGATCCGACTGTGTAGCCGGATCAATTCGGTCTTTGCCTACCGCTTTTGACCAGGCTCGGGCTGCGGCAAGCTCCGAAATAGTGGCGGAGATACGCTGGTCAATCATTCGAATCGTACGCGATAGCTCCTGGAGGTCTATACGAGAACGCTGCTTAATTTTTTCTCCCGCCAGCGCCCAGAATCGAGCTTTGTCGGTCTGGTTAGCACGTGCACGCCAGACAGTACTATCAACCGAGTTCAATACCATCTGTACAAAACGTTGTGACCAGCAGCTAGCTTTTGCGGTAAGTTCATTCCGCCGACGAATAGGTCCTGATAAAGCAGCTTGCCCTCTAGCTGATTCTAACGCGGTCCGGTACTGTTCAACGTCACGGCTTTCCAATGCTGATTGCAGCCCATCGAGCCAAGCAAGCGATCCAAGCGTCGATTTGGCAATACGGGTTGTCTCCACTCCAAGACTGATTAGCTCAGCGTATCCTGCGACCTTAGCCTGTGCATCAGATAGCGCTTTCAGTTGCCGTAGCTTACCCGGAAAACTGTCAAGGTCGGCTACGCCAACGCCAAAGCCGAGAGTATTAAATTCGGCTATCCGAGAAACAATCTCTTCGACTTGTTCCACAGAGGTCGAAAAAGTTTCAAGTTCATGTTGCCAAAACCCAATTTTTTCTCGGGGCGTCAAGTTACTTGCAGGTTGCGAATAGTTCCAGGAGCGCTGCAATGCTCCTAAGGCCCATTCAAGCTCCACGTAGTCAAGATACGCATCGATCTCAGCTAAAGAGGTCGGCGGTACACCGTTAATACGGACATGTTCAAAGAACGGAAAGGCATCTTTGATGATTGGCTTAGTGAACAAGCCAGCTTTCGGAAGACCATCAACTTTAGTTTTGATAACACCACCATCTTGGAGGAATTTTTGCAGCGCCCGGGCAATCGGCACAAAAGAGTCAATATCTCCTTTGATGTCAATGGCCCTTAAATTGTCTAGTTTTTGCCCTCGAGCTTTGGCAGCAGCAAAATCGTTCGTCAAGGATTCAACGACGTTCTTCCACTTGAAAAGGTTCTTGGACTGCGCATCAGAAAGCAACGCGTCCACCCAAGGCAGAGACTCACGGTGCATCGCCTGCAACTTCTCGACAACGCTTTCTGCTTCCCCAGACAACTCGGTTTGCTTCGCTGCTGCAAGCTGCGACCACGCCGCTAATTCACTAGAAGAAATTTCTGCTGCGAATTCTCCGTCAAACGAATCCAGTTCCCGTTCGGCTTCGACTAAGCGAACCAGCTCCTCCACGGTTGGCAAGATACTAAAATCAATTTCGTCGCCATTTTCCGTTACATCAGTTCCAGAGAGCTCTTCAGAATCGAGCAGTGAAAACCATTCATCCAACTCTTGGGGTGTCAATGGAAACGGCTGATTAAGGTCGGGAACCTGCAAGGAGTCAATCCACTCATACATGGACTTGTCTGCCAACCATTTTTCCACTGCACGGGACATCTGCATGTCATAGCCTGGAATTGCCAAGTTGTCTCTCTCAGATTCCATAAGAGAGGTCCATTTTCTCAATTCGGCAGTTCTTTGTTCCTGCAGCTGGTTAAGGCTAGATTCTAGAGCATGTATATCACGGGTTGCCGCCGCATGATCGTAGTCACTCGACCGTCGGCTTATCGTATCAACAGCTACTTTTAGCTCCGCTAAATCTGATTGTCCCGAGTTAATCACAGACACAGCAAGTTCCCGGATCTCTTCCGGGAGTTTGTCTCGCAATTCGTACAGTGCCCGAGGTGCCTCTGCCGTCACGAGGACCCGATTTCCTTGGGCAAGCAAATGCGACAACAGAGCGGCAGCCATATGCGTTTTTCCTGTCCCCGGAGGCCCTTGGACAATAGTCTGCGCATGTGTGTCTACGTGTTTTAACACCTGGAGTTGTTTGTCGTTTAAAGGCAAAGGGGTAAATATCTCATCGTTCGATTCGAAGGTTGCCCCTGGCTCTTCTACTGGGTGCACCTCTGCCTGGGAATTCGGATCAACCAACGTAGCTAACCCAGCAGGAACTACGCCTGTTGCTAGAATTTCTGCAGCGATGTTCTTGAACGCTGAGGCAAAACCAGTCCGTTGGCGTTTCCTCAAAATGATTGTCGGTTGCCATGAGATTACGGGGCGTTCTAAAACGGCTTGGTTCTGCCAATCTGGTTTATATTCCGCTCGGGTATCAAGCCCATGCGCTGTCACTTTCCCAAGGCTGGCGAACGTCCCCGGGTCAAGCATCTCACCTTCAAAACGCGCTACTTCATCTTTGACATCGGATAAAAATTCACCATTATTCAGACTTTCCCCTGGGACCGCGTCAAATTCCATCTTCAATTCATCATCGCCGAGTAGAATTTCGATATCCCCGGTAATCTTCTCGAAGTTAATTCTCAGCCCAGAAGTAAACAGATGCCGGTCAATTTTCAGCCCATTTTCTCGTTTCCAGGCCAGGTTACCCAGGCCCAAAATCAATTCGAACTCATCAGCGTGCTGGTTTGCGCTGGTTTGGATTTCAAATAAATCTTTATACGCTAGAGAATATTTTTCTGCGTTGGCCCATGTCCGCCAACTCGCCATCCACTCATCGAGCTGAACCCGGTCTTGTTCTGAGTGCGCCATTTCGGCATCAATTTTTGGCTCTCGCAATGGATCATCAACGTCACCGGTGACGAGATACTCCAACTGTGCAGGCAAACTTGGGTATTTAACGACTTCTGGTTTTTCAAAAGCTACAAGCAAACTATTCTCTGTATCTTTAGAGCTAAGATACGTTTCTTCCAAATCTAAAGTGCTACAAATTTGCTCACCGAATTTAACCTGCCCCGTATTCTGTGCTAATTCTTTTAGGCGTTCGAAGGATAATACCTTCCCGCCGTCTTTTTTATACTCTGCCGTAGAAAAGATGATCTTTTCTTTTGTCTTCTGCAAAGCGGAAAGAAATTCGAACAGACGTGAAGCTTTATCAGCGTTAACCGGCACCGGCGATTCTCCAAACTACGTTCTACGAGGGTTACCCACGACGAACATTACGCCGGAGCACACTAGGAATAGATATATCTTACTATCCTTAACCGCCGTAATATACAGCGTAATTCTTGCAGTACGAGCCGCAAAAAATGTATTCCACTCCGAGAAACAACCATCCCTCTCTCATTTGAGCTGTGCAGGTGAGAAGCTTGGAGAGGGGTTTTGCTGCGACGTAACCAACCACGTCTACAACCGCTGGGCGATCCGCACGCCAGCTAGCGGTACCGCTTCGGGACTTCTGCTTGACCTAACGTCAGCATCAGTCGGTTGGCCCAGTTGAAGAACGCGGAGGAATAGATCAGGTCTAGAATCGACTGTTCATCGAAGCCAAACTCGCGAAGCTCCGCGCACTGTGCAGCGTCGAAGGCAAACGGTGTGCTCGTCAGGGCAACTGCTGTTTGGCGAATCAGATCCCACTTCTTTGAGCCAAGGTCCGCCGCAATGCCCTCATCGAGTAGCCGTTGCACCGCTGCTGGTTCACCGCCCTCGTCGATGCAGCGTGCTTGGTGCACCGTGGCGCAATATTCGCAGCCGTTGTAGCGCGAAACCACGGTTGCTGCTAGCTCCCGGTCGGCGCGCGAGAGCCCACCTTCGGTGTTGTAGAAAATATCCAGGTCCGTGAGTGTGCGGGCTTTCAACGCGTCTGGATCACGGGCAAGCAATCGAAAATAAGCGATACCGGCACGCTCGGGCTTAATGAGCGCATCAATATGCTCATCGTTAAGTTCTTCTTTTTCCAGCGGGGCGATCCACGGCAGCCAGCCCAATGGGTGGTTCACAAAGTGGCTAGGCGCAACAGAGTCATGCACGAGAATATTCGAGGTGGTTTCCCAGCCCGTGTTCTTCGTCCCTGGAGCACGATCGACTGTAGGCGTGTGCGGGTTCTGCCCCGCCATAACTCGCAGGCCATGCACTACGCGCACCTGGAACGCGAGGAATGCCACCAACTGCGAAAGGCTAACTATCTCAGTTGCGCTCCATCCGGCGGCATCCAGGTTCCCCAACGCCTGTGGGGACGCATCCTTCGGATGGAATGCCACCAGGTGTGCCCAGGAAAAGGCTGCTGCCAAGCGGGCACCAAGCGCTGCTTCACCACCCTCGGCATCACCGTCGCCCGCCGTAACGTCACCCGCAGCAACATCGCCGGTGTCAGCAGTGCCACCGAACACGACGAATCCACCATCGTGGTACGGTCCGGTCGACGCCCCACGGACACTGGCGGCACGCACTGCCGCAATCAGCTCTTCGTCGGCTTCGTCAGCAAGCAAATCGGAATAAAAGTCTGCGGCTTTTTCTTCCCCAAACAAAGTGGCCGTAAACGCAGCAACGGCATAACGCTCTGCGTAGGAAAAATTGCCTGGATCTTCCGGCTCCAGAAGTGCCGAAAAGCTCGCTTGCGCATTGTGCAACGCATCGGGACGAGCATTGCGTAGCTCCTCGATTTCCGGTGCGGCCGCAGCCAGGTTGTTAATGATATCCGCCATAGTGTTTCTCCTTTTCCAATCCCTGATTTCCGCTAATTTTTCGGCACTTTCGGCTCTACAAGCCCAAGTTCAAATCTCCCGCACGATAGCGCGAGCCTGGGATGGCGTCGATAAGCGTCCGGGTGTAATCCGTACTCGGCTGGGTAAATATTTTCTCCGTAGCACCGTATTCCACCTGTTTGCCGCGCGAGAGCACTGATACGGAATCCGATATTTGATTCACGACCGCCAGGTCATGCGAGATAAAAATATAAGTAAGCCCGAGTTCTTTCTGGAGATCATCGAGCAGACGAAGGATCTGCGCCTGTACGGTGACGTCCAGTGCTGATACGGCCTCGTCTAGAACAATGAGTTCTGGTTCGATGATGATCGCCCGCGCAATCGCCACCCGCTGGCGCTGACCACCGGAAAGCTCGCTGGGTTTCCGGGTAGCCATCGAAGAATCTAGCGACACCTGGTCCAGCACTTCCTTGGCTTTCGCCCGAGCGCTACGCCGCGAAGCACCGAAGAAATTGCGCACTGGTTCGGCGATGCTATCACCAATGCTCAACCGTGGATCCAGCGAACCAAACGGGTTTTGGTACACCATCTGGATCGCTCGTCGAAGTTCGCGCTGGTGTTTACCGCGGGCCGTCGTTATTTCTTCCCCGTGCAACGCGATGCTTCCAGCAGTTGGACGGCTAAACAGAGAGATTGCCCGCCCGGTCGTGGTTTTCCCGGAGCCAGACTCCCCCACGAGCGCGTGCGTGGTACCCGGCGCGACGCTAAAGCTCACGTCGCTCACTGCCGTGAA
>ERZ1023415.124-NODE-124-length-11712-cov-11.784936_pt1 | contig 11712 bp, 5 predicted proteins | sample MGYA00380510_ERZ1023415 | MGnify/ENA primary metagenome ERZ1023415 (study PRJEB33173, sample SAMEA4830299) | metagenome | study: EMG produced TPA metagenomics assembly of the PRJEB25223 data set...
TGAGCCAGAATTCTTTGCCTAAAAACTTTGCCTTCACATGCGCGAAGATTGCACAGGCGAAATAAGCCACGACGCCGGTGGATGTGGCAGTTGTCAGTTGCGGGCTGTTTTGCGCGGTGCCGCGCACAAGCCCGAGAGCGGCCAACGACTTGATGACGATCAGTGACCACCACCAATTTTGCGGAAAGTTCACTCCATGCAGGCAATCTCGAATGAATTTGGGAGGTTTGATTGACATTGCTGCATCCCCAGCGAGAACCGCTGCCAGAAAATAATTTCCGCGCTTTACCTGTGTGTCCATAAACTAACTTTATCCTATATTGTTATCAAGGATACATTTTGTCAGGCCGGCCCCGGAGACCTCGGGCGTGCCGCAGTATGCGCCCTGTTTGTGGGTTTCGCTTGCACTGCGGCCGTAAAAATAGTCTGCAGTGAGTAGATAAAATGTACGTTGTTATCATGGTTTTCCTCGCCGCATATTCAAGGCTCTATGGTTGATGTTCCTGAAGCAAAGTAAAAACCCAAAGAAAAACGCTAAAAGCGCTTGCAGTGAAGCGGTACCTGGGAAGACGCCTGAACTTAGTCCCTGAAAACTGGAATGGTCAAATTTAGACGGTGGGGGCTTGAAGGGTCTGTTGAACCCATCGACGGGCAATGCGCCATGAAACCATGGCTTTGGGGCTACTGCCTGACTCGCGGCCTACATCGACATGGTTTCTGTCGGGAGTCGATCTTCTACTAGTCGGATAACTCGGTCCTTCGCGCGCTGATCAATCTGTGGGTATGTTCGAAGATTTTCCCATCTACTTAAACAAAACAAAAGCGGGGGTACTTCAGTATCTGAGTCGCAAAGTAGTGATTATGAGTCTGGATTAGCACAGATCGAGGGCTTTGAGTGGCATGTCCGGACTGCCCGGAACACACCGTCAAAGCTGGGTGCTTTCGTCGCCTTCTGGCGACGTGACATAGAAGGGCAATTCCAGCCATTCAGCGATGACAGCATGAATTCTGGTCTTCTTGTGTTTGTGAGGAATCATGCCCAACGCGGGGTATTCAGGTTCTCCGCAGACCATCTTGCAGAACTGGGGATTACCGCAGTAGGGAGCCAGCCGGGTAAACGTGGATTTCGCGTGTACCTCAACCAATCAGGTGCCACCTGGTTATAACTCAACTAAGGTCGATGTCGGGACTGTCAACCATATATTCAGAACAACGTCGCGACCAGTATCTACTGGTACCACTCTGCTGGATTTAGAGTTCCAGGCATGAGCAGATCTCACCATCAAGAATAGATTCCCTTTTAGCTACGGACTCAAATCTTATGCTTCGCCAGTAGCTTCTGCGAGCGCCTCTGCATCTAACCCATAGCCTGCTGAGAGGATCTCTTCGTTATATTCTCGCAACGTCATTCGTCGATTTTCCATGCTGCTCAATAGAGAGTTATCGGTTTCAGAACGCATCTTTACCGTCAGGTCTCGAATCTCATGGGTATTCGCTTCGATTGTTGATATCTGTTCATTATCAAGTGGGGGAATTGGGACGGACGTAAGGAAAGCCTTACGGTGTGCTGCATAGGAGCCGCGATACTTCTTTCCATTTACTGCGACGAATAAGTCCACAGCTGGGTGCGACAATATCGCCTGAATAACGTCAATCGAATAAGGGCACTCCCTGGTAGGGCGCAACAAGTAGTAGGGGCCGCCGTCTCCCCCGCCTGGAATTACCATCCCTTCGCTGTCCAAGGCATACCGCGGGATTAGGGATAGTACTCGCACAATCAATTTGGGCTCATCCAATTTTGCTAAAGACTGTGAACGCCCATATGCCCAGAACCTTCCCTTGGGATCGGGAGAAATCTTGCGTGCGCTGAGACGCTTTTCATGATGTAAGAAGTAGCTCCATGCTAGCGGGAAGTCCCGTTGGAGCTCCTCTGCAGTGTAGAGCACCATCATGCCTTTTGTGTTACGCCGATAGGGGAAGATCGCTCGCCGATCCGGATCGGGCTGTCCATCGTACATTTCAATGGTTCTATCTTTGATGGCTGGGCGAAGAATACCTGCTTCAATCTTGCGTTCAACACCAGTATCATCCACAAAAGTAACAACACCAGCAGACTCTTCCTGAGGACGTATAAAATACAACTCGTCGTTGCTGGTTTGTACGCCGACAAAAATCTCTACCCAGCCCGGATCTCCAAGGCGAGCAATGGCTCTTGCCTCCAGCTGATGGAACAGCTTCTTCTGCGCTGCAGTCGACATGGGCCATGGAGATGGCCCAAAAGATCCCCTGTCGACCTGCTGCATGTCACCGGGGAGCCCGTTTTTCCATTCAGGCAAATCGTCCACAAATTCTAGAGTGAAAGGGGCCTTCGATTTCGGCCCTGTAAATACAAGGGCAGTATAAGTAGAACGATTCGGAAACACTTGATTTTCCCGGAAGTGAACCAGGTGCTCCAGCCGCTCCCCCAGGATCTTTCTTACTGGGCCAGCGGATAGGAGACTGGTAAATCGGTTAGGAATGATCATTCCTAGACGGCCTTTAGGTTTTAGTAGTTCGAAGGATCGTTCAATGAAAACCTGATACAAATCAAAATTGTGGGATTGAGAAGATTCGTAGTCTGATTTTTCCAATTGTAGATAATGAAGCTGATCTGGAAAATATGCTGCCATTTCTTGAATACGGACGTAAGGAGGATTGCCTATCACTGCATCGAATTCAATAGGTGATTTGGCCTTACCAATACTTTTGAACGGGTCGAGTGGGCTAACTTTTGCACGTCGTTGTAGGTCTTTGGCTACATGAGGCATGAGACGGTCAAAATCACCTCGCACTACTGTATTTCCAGTAATAATGTTATTTTCAAGGCTGGGTAGGAGTTTCTCCGCCTTCTCAACATCCAATGCTTCATTACCGATAATCAAAAGTAGTAGGTTTAAACGTGCTACTTCGACTGCAGCAGGGTCAATATCAATTCCAAAAAGGCACTCTTGGGCAATGCGGCGTCGAGCCTCTATAGAGTTCTCCCCGCCGGATTTTTCAAAGGCATTGAGAATTTGCTGAAATGCCTCAATGAGAAAAGTACCTGAACCTACGGCGGGATCTAGGATTCTAGCGGTAGTGGCTAACGGGCCTAATCCGTCTGGAAGCAGTGGGGAAAGAGTATGTTCAACGATTCGTTGAACAATATAACTGGGGGTACTTACGACACCACCGGCATGCGCAACCTCAGGTTTTTCTTCAAGGCGGACAATATGACCTCCATCCACGATGATCTGTTCACCGAGGTACTGCTCGTATAATCCTGATAACACATGGGGTTCCAAAAGCCCATACGCGTACTGCGATCTCGGCCAGTACATATCCGCCACGATGGCAGCCAGCACTTCATCATCGACTAGTGTGTCTTCTAGAATTGTAAATAAACCTGCGTTAAATGCCTTATCGGCGGCTTTAAAAGACCGAATTAGTGTTTTAGCGGTCGCCGACTCGTAGAGTCTTTCGTATTTCCCGATATTTCGGTCTTCGCAGACACGAAGAAAGAGAAAGGCATTGATAATCTTCTGAGCGCGCCGGCCGATCTCGCGCGCTCCTAGGGCATCATTACTGTCCGCAATAGCCTGAGCTAGCTTCTGGCGCCATCTCCTAAAATCACGGAGAAAGGCTTTGTCAAAGGGCGACTCTCCCCGAGGGGGGCGCGAGTAGTGGTAAACCGATTCGAGACCCTCGACGCTCAAAGATTCATAGGACAGGTAATGCCACAGGTCATCAAAGCGGGTGACATACTCCTCGAAAGTAAAGACGGCATCAGGAAGACGAGCGTAGGTAGGCGAGTCATTGGGCCCAGGCGTAACTTGAGTATCGAAAATAATCAGGTATTCAAAATTTGTGAGCACTGCGGCAGGCAAAGATAGTGACCAACCGTATGAGCGCGCTTGATTGGAAGATTTCGGATCGGTGATGATGGGAACCTGGGGACGCTTTGCCTCAATGGGCATAACGTCTTCGCCTTCGATCCGAAGCTTATAGTCCGGACGTCCTGTGGTTGCTCCTCCGGCGTCACTTTCGGTTCGTTCTGCTACAACTTCCATGAGGCTTTGGGGGCGACCGGCAGAGTTAGTAATATCCCACCCTAAGGCTCGCAAGAGCGGGTCTAGAAACTGTGTTCGTGTATCCGTCTCCGAGTAATCGGCCCCCCGGTTTATGAGTTCAGACCGCACGTTACGGTAATTGGCTACCAGAGCAGAAATCTGCTCAAGTGCTTCGTTTCGGGAAGGTCGCTTGAAGATGCCCATCATTCTATTGTATCCATTCGCCCGGCTCACTCCCGCCGAGACACACAAGCGGATAGCGGGATACTGGAGGCGAGATGGCAAGATGTTCGATATGACTATGCAGTTCCCTGGAAAAGCTAAGCCCACGGAAACGAAACTACGAGGCGGATACTATACCCCGCAGCCCGTCGCTCGGTTCCTGGCAGAGTGGGTCAGCAAGACTGGCTCGCGTACTCTGGAACCCTCGGCCGGAGACGGGGCAATCTTGGCTGAGCTGTCGACACGGAGTATTCCAACCGCGGTCGAACTCTTGAGTGAAGAAGCTAAGAAAGCGCAAGCAGCAACAGGTGTCGAAGTTCATGTCGGTGACTTTTTCACCTGGTTCACTAAAGACCGTCAGGGAACTTTTGATGGGGTGGCAGGGAACCCGCCTTACATCCGGTTTGGAAACTGGGATGAGAAATATCGCACTAGCGCTTTTTCGCTGATGGAGAACGTAGGGCTCAAACCCACTAGACTGACCAACGCATGGCTCCCCTTCGTGGTCGCTTCTGTGTTGGCAGTTCGTTCTGGAGGCAGAGTTGGATTGGTTCTGCCAGCTGAATTCCTCCAAGTGGATTATGCAAAACAAATTCGTACGTTTCTCATTGATAACTGCTCTGATGTGAAAATAGTGTCCTTTTCGGACCTGATTTTTCCCGGGATCTTGCAAGAGGTAGTTCTCCTTCTCGCAATTCGAGGGGAAGGACCTGCGCAAATGCGAGGGATAGAAGTTAGCGACGCCAGCAAGTTGGAGACCATAAAACTCGATATCGCTGCGGTCCAGGCACCTTTGCACGAGGATGAGAAGTGGACGAAATATTATCTCGATCCTCCGCAGGTAGAAAGGCTACGTCGTCTTAGAACTGATCCCCGGTTAACCCGAGTCGGAGACCATGCTGCCGTCAACGTCGGTGTAGTGACTGGCCGTAACTCTTTTTTCTGCATGAGCGAAGAACAAGCGCGGGAGCGAGGTCTTTTTGACCACACCATGGGGCTTTTAGCCAGATCAGCATCACTCGTAGGCACAACCTTCACCGAGCATGATCTCCAAAAGGCCGAAACCAAAGGGCTGAATAGCCGTTTACTTGCGGTAGATCAAAACTATGATGCCACTGATGACCGTGCCCTGTTGGAGTACATCCAGCTTGGCGAAGAAGAAGAAGTCCACCTCGGCTATAAGTGTTCAATTCGACGCCCTTGGTGGTACGTGCCATCTACACAAGTGCCAGCTGGTTTTATGCTCCGCCAGATCTCGACCCTTCTCAAAGTGGCGAGCAATCACGTAGGTGCAACGAGCACAGATACAGTTCACCGAGTTTTTACTAAGCCAGGTGTCAACATGGATAAGCTGGCGGTTGCTAGTTTCAATTCTGTGACTATGGCATTCTCAGAGATCCTGGGGCGCAGTTATGGGGGTGGGCTGCTCGAAATGGAGCCACGAGAAGCAGTACAGCTGCCGATCCCGGACCCAGAAATAGTGCCGGATGAATTAGTCTCCGAGATTGATTCCTTACTGCGAGAAGGTCGTCAGCAGGAGGCCGTAGAGCTGATGGACCAAAAGGTTATGATCGAACGTGCCGGTATGGCGGAAGATGAGCTCCTTGATGTCAGAAGAGCACATCAACGTCTCATGAAACGACGGCTTCGCCGCGGGAAAAAATAGACATTTTCGAAGAAGTTCCTACTTGGCAAAAGTCGGTGCATGTGTCATCAATGCTGACCATGCAACTGACGATAGGCAGAGCAAGTTGCTGAAACTGTTAGGTTCGATCCTCCTGTTAAAACTGCATTCTACGTAATAGCTAAGTCAATGGACTTGGGAAGGGAATCCATGCAGTCCAACGAGAAAATATTTGAATTTCGTGCGATGGATGAAGTCTCAGCCCTTTCTAGCCGTGCATGAACGATCGCTTCTAGCAATGCACTTTGTGTAAATAATGTTTGCACAAAGTTAAGAAAATAGTCGGTTCTTAGGTTCAGGACGTATTTGATCATTGAGGAAGGAAAGTCGATGACGTCAAAATATATTCGTCTCTCAGAGACTCCGCCTGGTGTCGCTACTGAACACAGCTAGGGCCAAACTGAAGTGCCCCGGGTTTTGTTCCTAGGCTTTTGCCTTGATTTCCATTATTTCTCGACTGGGGTGGTGTTCCCAAAATTCGGCTTCGACTTCAGCGGGGGTGCGGTAGCCCAGGCTTTGGTGGAGCGGTGATTCGTTCCACCAATTGACCCACTCGAACGTCGCGATTTCCACGTCGACCACGTCGGCCCACGTTCGCCTAGGAATCAGCTCGTTTTTGTTTGGGGCCGTTTCGTTCTCAGCCAAAGCATTGTCCGTAGGAGTCGCCCACCGTCCCAGTGGACGCTGCGATACCGTGCTCGGCCAAGCGCTCGTTGTAGACAATGCTCACATACTGCGAACCGTGATCTCAGTGATGAATCATCCCCGTTGTTTCCTTAGCACACTTGGGTCGCCTGATTGAGTGCTTGCAACGGCAGCGCCTGAAGTGCGCATCGAATCAGACAACGCCCACCCGACAATCCTCCGGGAGAATACATCGGTCACGAACGCGGTGTACACAAACCCTTTCCTGGTGCGCACATAAGTAATGTCCGCCACCCACAGCCGATTAGGGCCAGGGGCCTTAACCTCACGATTGACCAAGTCAGGGCGAAGATCCGGGCCCTTAGATTTACGAGTTGTGATTGGTGCTCCTCCTTTGCCCTTGCCGGGCAGTCCAGCGCTGCGCATCAGCCGGGCTGTTTGCTCACGCCCAATGTCAATGCCCTGGCGGACCAGCACGCGCCACATCTTCCGCACCCCGTAGACGCTGTAATTGTCAGCATGAATCTCGCTGATGTAGTCAATGAGGGCGACGTCGCGAAGAGCGCGGGAGCTTAAGCCCGCACGCCTTGGATTGGTGGTATCCACGCGAGCTAAGAAAACTGCCTTCGCGATGCGTGTTTAACGTCTGGCAGATGAACTCGGGCAGTGAAACGATTCCGATGCTCACCGATGAATCGGATCATTTCTTAACGTTGTGGGTCGAGTTCGGATGCGAAAAAAGCTGAGGCGGCTTTCAACAGCTCGTTGGTGTCGCGAAGCTCGTGATCTTCTCGACGCAACCGTGCGTTTTCTGCAGCAAGGTCCTCGGGCATTGATTCCGCAACACGTCCTTCGCGACGAGTGGCCTGCGTCCATTGCTTCGCTGTGTGCCACGAACTTGCACGTTTCCTGCATCGAAATATTCTCCGCCAGGATGCGATCTTCTACCAAGCGGACCACGCGATCTTTCGCTTCCTGGTCAAATTTTTTGGGCATGTTCCAGATTTTCCCATCTACTCAAACGGAACAAAACCTGGACCTTTCATGATGATCTTTCAGTGTCTTCGACTCCAATGTCGTGGCAGCTCTACCCGGTTCGATACGTACCTATGAATTGGTAGTCCACACAAACAGCCCGACAAGCCAGCAAAACAATAAGATAGATTATGAGGTCGGGTAACGGTAGCTCATAATGTGATTCATATCCTAAAAATAACTATTGTTTTGCTTTGGCCACTAAGTAGTATGGTAGATACCGTTTAATTAAAATGGTGTTCATTCTCGAGTTATGTAACTCGACCTGCGCGTGAGGAAAACCATAAGGCAATTCATTACATGTAGTAATATTTTTAAAAAATTAAAAATATAAAACCATTGTATAGAAACTGCCTCCGAAGCCTAATGGAGTCCGAAACTTAAAGGGAGAAAGCATGTCCTTGACAACTCGTAGCAAGAAGTCCCGCCAAAACATTGCGCTCTACGCGGGCTGGGTGGTCATGGGATTTTATGTGCTCTCATGGTTATTGGTCATTGAGGAGCCTACGCGGGACCTCGCGTATTGGCTCGTTACTGCTCTCGCAGCGGTAATTGTTTTTGGGTGTGGTCTTTATGCCCGAAGTCGCGCACTTTTACTCTTGGCTCCGGCCTTATTCTTCGTAGAGATAGTCGCGATTGTCCTCGGATTCGCGCTAGGTGTCGTGCTGATGATCCTGGGAAGCGTAGTTAATGCCGTTGTTATGCTTTTTGGCGGTGACCCGGTGTGGACAGATCTTTCCCCAATCTAAAGTGGGGCCGGACTTAGGTGCATCTAACAGAAGCCAAAGCTGGACGCGCAGCCAAATCTAACGTGGACTAGCGCTCGGCCCGGCGTGACCGTCAATAAAAAATAAAACCCAGATCTGACAACCCAGATCTGGGTTTTTACTGCTTTTTACGGGGAGCCGTGGGGCCGAGGAGCTTGCTGCCGGGAAACCGCGCAGAAAGTCGAACTTGCTAGCGTTAGCCGTTAGCTTTGCGGGTTACGGGAGGCTTCAAGCATTTCTTCAAACTCTACGAGCTTTTTGCGCTCGCGGCCCTCGGCCTCACCCAAAGCTACTTCGCGGGCATCCAGCAATTGGAAGCCTTCCCAGTTGGTCACTTCGACGCCGCGGGATTCCAGCAACTCCACCAAGTCGGTGTTGTCAGCAGCGGACAGCTTACCGGCCTCAATGTCTTCCAACAGCATGCGAATAGTCTCGGCGGCATCGGATTTCGTGTTACCAATCAGGCCAACCGGGCCGCGCTTAATCCAGCCGGTGGTATACAGGCTGGGCACAATTTCGCCATGTGGCTCTGTGAGCACGTGGCCGCCGTCGTTGGGGATGACGTGCTTCTGATCATCAAACGGCACGCCCTCGATGCCCACTGAACGGTAACCAACCGCGCGGTAGACAGCTTGTACCGGCCACTCGGTAAATTCGCCGGTGCCTTGCACATTTCCGTCGCCGGTCAACTCGGTGCGCTCGGTCTTCAGTGCAGCAACCTTGCCATCCTTGCCGATGATTTCCACCGGGTTTTCGAAGAAGTGAATCTGCAGCGTGTGTGGTGCTTCTTTCGGGTCGCGCATCGCGTACTGTTCCAGAATCTGGCACACCTGATCTTGCGACTTCGATGCGCGACGTGCCGCCTCGCCGGATTCGTCATAATCAATATCTTCTGGGTCGACGACGACGTTGATGGTGTCCGAGTGGTCAAGTTCTTTCAGTTCTTGCGGGGTGAATTTTGCTTCGGCGGGGCCGCGGCGCCCGAAAACGCGCACGGTGTGGGCCTGGTTTTGCGCCAGTGATTCGTACACATTGTCCGGGATTTCGGTGACCTTCAACTCGTCGCCCGTCTTCGCCAAAATGCGGGATACATCCAAGCCCACATTGCCGACGCCGATGACCGCGACCTGCTCGGCGGATAAATCCCAGTTGCGCTCAAAGTGGGGGTTGCCGTCGTAGAAGCCAACGAATTCGCCGGCACCCCAGACACCTTCGAGGTCGGCGCCCGGGATGTTCAGGTCCCGGTCATCGACGGCACCGGTGGAGAAAATAACGGCGTCGTAATGATCCTTCAGTTCTTCGACGCTGATGGTGCGGCCAACTTCTACGTTGCCGATAAAGCGGATCTTCTCGTTGCTGAGCACGCGGTGCAGCGACTTGATGATGCCCTTAATGCGCGGGTGATCCGGTGCCACGCCGTAGCGGATCAAGCCGAAAGGAGTAGGCATGCGGTCAAGTAAATCAATATCGACGTTGCCGCCGGTCTTTTTAATCAGGATATCGGAGGCGTAAATACCGGCTGGACCAGCACCGACGACGGCGATCTTGAGCGGTTTATCGCCCTCGGTGTTGGGGTTGCTGGTCACTGCGTCAGTCTGCTTGGACGGAGTTGCGGACGTAGTGGAAGTAGTCATTCGCGTTAATCGTGCCTTTCGGTCGTTAGTCGTTAGTTGTTGGCTTCACGTGCGAGTGCGTTCTTTTTGCGCGTGCGTGATCACGCGCTTATTCGGTTCGCGTTAAGCAAGCACGTTCTATTTGAACCTATTTGTCTCTATTTTGCTAGCTAGCGAATTAAATTCAAATGATGTGGGCCACATTACTCCAGGTCGCATGCAGGATTGCTTGTATGAATTAAATAGACCGATCGGTCTCATTGGGTTAGACCAAGTGGTTCAATTACTGTGAACGCATTGGTTCGGCCGGGGTTGTGACCTTCCGGTTGAACAACAAGATCTACAACTAATCCCGACTAAAACCCCTGCACATCGCCGAAACCGTTTAGTAAGGCACTTTATGACTACCAGCGCACCCGCACGCCCCAAGCGGAAGTCCAAGCCAGAAGGGCAGTGGAATATTGACGGCACCAGCCCGCTGAACAAAGAAGAGGAGGTGAAGCAAGAACAAGAAGCCTTCGAGGTGAAGCAGCGTGTGATCGACACTTACTCCAAGCAGGGTTTTGATTCGATCCCTGCTGATGACATCAGCAAGCGCTTCAAATGGCTCGGCATTTATACCCAGCGCAAACAGAATCTCGGTGGCGAATACACCGGTCAATTAGAAAACCACGAGCTGCAAGATAAATTTTTTATGATGCGCGTGCGTTTCGACGGCGGCCAGGCCACCCCGGAGCGCTTGCGCGTCGTCGGTGAGATCTCCCGGGATTTCGCACGGTCTACCGCGGATTTCACCGACCGGCAGAATATTCAGCTGCACTGGATCCGCATCGAGGATGTCCCAGAGATTTGGCGCAGGCTGGATACCGTTGGTCTGACCACGATGATGGGCTGCGGCGACGTGCCGCGCGTGATCTTAGGTTCGCCCACAGCTGGGGTAGCGGCCGACGAGATCATTGACGCCAGCCCGGCGATCGAAGAGATCAAAGAAAACTATCTTCCGCGCGCGGAGTTCCACAACCTGCCACGCAAGTTCAAAACCGCGATTTCCGGTAATTCCCGCCAGGATGTCACCCACGAGATCCAGGATGTGGCGTTCATCGGCAAAAACCACCCGGAATACGGCCCTGGTTTTGACTGCTTCGTCGGCGGCGGCTTGTCCACCAACCCGATGTTGTCGCAGTCGCTGGGCGCGTGGATCCCCATCGAGCGCGTCCCGGAAGTCTGGGCTGGGGTGGTGCGTATCTTCCGCGATTATGGTTTCCGCCGCCTGCGCAACCGTGCGCGGTTGAAATTCCTCGTCGCTAAGTGGGGCATCGAGAAATTCCGTGAGGTGCTGGAAACGGAATACTTGGATTCTCCGCTTGTCGACGCCGAGCCGACCCCGCTGCAATCTGGCGTTCGCGACCATATCGGCGCGCACCCGCAAAAGGACGGCAACTTCTACCTGGGTGTGAAACCGACTGTTGGCCACGCGACCGGGGAGCAGCTGATTGCGATTGCAGAAGCCGCGGAAAAGCACGGCATCACGCGTATCCGGACCACACCGATGAAAGAACTGCTGTTTTTGGATATTCCGCGCGAAAAGCTTGCCGAGGTAGCTCGTGACCTGGATGCCACGGGCCTGTATTCCAAACCTTCGGAGTTCCGCCGCGGCA
>ERZ1023415.125-NODE-125-length-11455-cov-24.929474_pt1 | contig 11455 bp, 10 predicted proteins | sample MGYA00380510_ERZ1023415 | MGnify/ENA primary metagenome ERZ1023415 (study PRJEB33173, sample SAMEA4830299) | metagenome | study: EMG produced TPA metagenomics assembly of the PRJEB25223 data set...
GTCAACTAAAGTGACGCGATACCGTCATGCTTAACGTCGGCGGTACCGGCTGCAATAGGTTTTACTGGTCGTCGGGTTTCGCGTCGTTTTTCTTATTATTTGGGTAGCGCGAATCTTTTGCTGGATCTGATCCCGTTGCATCGCCCGAAGCGGTTGCGTCGCCGGAGGGATTTGTATCGGGGGCATCATTTGATCGGGATGCTCCCTTGGTCTCGCCTTGGCTACGAGGCTGCCGCTGTTCTTTGTGGCGTTGCTGCCGCTCTTGTTCTTGACGACGACGTTCTTTAAACCGATTCTTTTCGATATTCCACAGGAACTCTTCATCATCGTCCGGCCCTTTGATCGCTGGGCGTTCAGCAGTTTTCATTTGGCGGTTTTGATTCCAGGATGCTGGACCAAAAGCCTTCCACACCAAGACTGCGGCCAAGACTATTAGCGCTAACAAGATCAGCTTTCCCATGTAGATCATTTTACGGCACGATCGGTGCGTTTTAGGATGAATCTTGTGACTAATCAACCAGACAGTAATGGTGCACGAACCCGTATCCCGAATGGGGTGGACCGGGAAGGCGCACAAGGCGCACAAGGTGCAGAAGGCCCGGGTCCGTCCAGCAATAGCCCGCGCGCCACCGAAAGTGCTAACCCAGCTTCGCGTGATGAATCCCAGCACAGCTTTGCACCTGCTGAAGAACCCCAACTGGACCCGCGTACTCGCAAGCAAGCAACCCGTGCGATGCTGAAATATGGGGCTGCCCGCTTGGGGCTGTTTTTGGGGCTGACCATCGTGATTCAGGCGCTAGCAGTCCTCATCGGAGCCCAAGTTCCATTAGTTGTGTCTGCACTTCTGGCGCTGTTGGTGGCGCTGCCGCTGTCGATGCTGATCTTCAAAAAACTCCGTATCGAAACCACAGAAGCCGTCGCCAAGTTGGCGCAGCAGCGCAAAGCCCGCAAAGAATGGGTCAACCGGGAACTCGCCGGCCGTTAGCAACCTGCCGTCACGTTAACTACCGAAAATCCCGGCCACCACGGCCATGACCGGCAGGGAAGCGAACGTCGTCAAGAAAACGGTATCGCGGGTAACAGTGAGACCTTTTTGGTAGGTCGCGGCGTAGTTGTACACGTTTTGCGCCGTCGGCAAGCAGGCCAAGATCACGGCGACGTAGAGGTGGTCGCTGCTTAGCCCCAGCGCCAGTCCGGCCAACCACGCGAATACCGGCATGAGTACGAGTTTCATGGCGGTGGCGGTGATGACGGCGGGGCGGTCTGCTGGATCGTCGAGGATGTGGATTGAGGTCAGGGAAGCGCCAAAGCTGATCAGAATCATCGGGATGGATGCGCCACCAATAATCGACATCGGTTCCATCGCAACCTCCGGGATTTCCCACCCAGCCACCGCAACAATCATGCCCGCAATTCCCGCGAGCACCAGCGGAGACAAAAACCCGGAACGGATGCCATCAACAATCTTCGCGCCACGGGTGCGCCCATGCCCGTCGTTGAGCGCAGCCAGAATAAACGGTGTGAAAAACACCATCTGCAGCATCAAGATCGAAATTACCCAGGTGGCTTCGCCAACCACGTAGATGCTCACCGGTAGCCCAATGTTCACGGAGTTGAAATAAAACGATGAGGCCGCGCCCATGGTGGTCGTCGGCAAGTCTTTCGGGAAAAACAGGCGGGAGGCGATGATATAGCTTGCGCCCGTGAGCAGGCTGGAGACAACCACGGCGGCAAGTACCGGGGAAAAGAGCGTGCTTGGATTGGATTTCGTGAGCGAGGTAAACAGCAGGCAGGGCGTGGCGGCGTAAAAGGCAGTTTTGTTCAGGACCAGCCGTTGGGAATCGTTGCCGATGATGCCGTATTTGGATAGCGCAAAGCCCACGGCGATGATCGACAAGATGATGGTAAAAGCAGTGATCACACCTGCCATATACGCCCTCCTATGGGCTTGTTGGGCTGCTGGGGCTTCTTAGGCTTGACGACGACTACTGGCTCCGGTGTCGGTCAAAACCACGGACTAATCCTGACTTACGCTCAACCTACGCCAAAGCAACGTAGGCCAACGAAACCTAGGCCAACGCCAGGGCGATAAACATGAGCCCGGACCACAACGCCATCGCGCGCCCGGTCAGCGCCAACACGGTGACCAGTTGTCCACCGCGTGCCCCCGAATTTACTCGGTGCAGGGCCTTCAGCGTCCAGTAACCGGAAATAAACGCGATCCAGGTGGCCGGAAATGCCAGGATTCCGACCACGAACGTCACGATATACGGGATGATCAGCAGCACGGTATACAGCTTGCGGGAAGCTGAATCCCCCAGGATGACCGCCAGGGTGCGTTTGCCTGCTGGCTTGTCGGTGGCGATATCGCGGATGTTGTTGGTTAAGTTCACCGCGGACGACATCGCGCCGACGGAAATAGCCAAACCAATACCGACTTCAGAGATGGCACCGGCTTGGGTGAACTCGGTACCCAACACGGCGATGAGGCCAAAGAAAATGAAGATCGCGACCTCGCCCAGGCCCTTATAGCCATACGGGTTCTTCCCCCCGGTATAAAACCAGGCCCCGGCCAAGCACACCGCGCCCACCAGGATCAGCCACCAGGCAGAAAGCAGCGCCAGGATCAGTCCTGCCACACCTGCGACACCGAACGAGATGAAAGCCGCCTTCTTCACGGCTGCAGGCCGGGCGAGTTTGCTGGCGGTGAGCCGGGTGGGGCCGGTGCGTTCGTCGTCGGTGCCGCGGATGCCGTCCGAATAATCGTTCGCGTAATTGACCCCGATGACCAAAGCCCAGGAGACGATCAAGGCTAATAAGAATGGGACAAATTTTCCGGAATTTTGGTACAACGCAGCGCCTGTTCCGGCCAAAACCGGAGCGAACGCATTCGGCCACGTATGCGGTCGTGCCGCCTGGATCCAATCGCGGGTAGTGGCCGAATATGTTGTAGCGCTCATGCATTCATTGTGCGCTACATTGCATGTCATTAACAAACACCAAATGACACCGGCGGGATTCGGCGATGGGGTGGCAGCGGCGGAAACGTGACGGTCACTAACTGGGGGAGCGTCGTGCTCTCCAGCTGGGGAATCGTCACGGGTCTGGTGCGCGCAAATTCCCCATGCCTACGTGGAACAGACTAGTGCTAGGTCGCGACCTAGAGTGGAAGCATGAGCGATAAACCCAACCATCACACCGACACCATAACGCGCCAGACAGAAACACAGTCCGGGCGTCTGCAGCCCGAGACCCCACAGGCTGGCCCAAAACAGTCCGGGCCCCTTGATCTATTCCCGATTGGGCTGGGGTGTACCGGCATGACCCCGCATTCTTATTCGGACTCACCCCGCCGCCAGGAAATGATCCAGGTGTTGCGCACCGCTGCCGAGCTTGGCGTGGAATTCTTCGATACTTCTGAGATTCAGGGCCCATACACCGGCGAGGAGCTGCTTGGCGACGCCTTCGCCCGCGCCCACACGCCACCTGCGGTCTCTGTAGGTTCTTCTGTGCAGCCCTCGACGATTGCCACGAAGTTCGGTTGGAATATCGACAACGGCCAACCCACTGGCGAGCTGAATTCCCGCCCGGAAACCATCCGCCGTGTTGCCCAGGAATCCGCCCGTCGTTTGGGCGTCGAGCGCTTGGATTTGTTCATGCAGCACCGCGTCGACCCGGAGGTTCCCATCGAAGAGGTCGCAGGCACCGTTGGTGAGCTTGTCGACGAAGGCCTCGTCGCCCACTTTGGTTTGTGCGAGGCTTCGGCCACCACCATCGCCCGCGCCCACCGTGAATTCCCGGTTGCGGCGGTCGAAAGCGAATACTCGCTGTGGTCGCGAGGAGTAGAAGAATCCGTGTTGCCGACTTGCGCGGAGCTTGGAATCGGTTTTATCGCCTACAGCCCGCTGGCCAAGGGAATGCTTACTGCCCAACTCACCGAGCCCAATGCGGATTCCAACAGCCCGCGCCTGCACCCGGACAATTTCGCGCAAAACCAGCGCAACGCAGCCCGGGTCGCGGAAATTGCGAAGCATTACGACGCTACCGCCGCCCAGATTGCCTTGGCGTGGTTGTTGGATCGCGGTGCGCAGCATCCGGGCGGAATGTTGGTGTTGCCGGGCAGCATTAACCCGGCGCGCATCCAGGAGAACGTGGCGGCAGCCAACGTGACGCTTGCCGACGACGACCGTGCCGCGCTCGACAACCTCTTGGACACCCATCCTTTGGCGGGCGAGCGTTACGTCGACAAGCATCTGCGGTTTATCGACCGCGACTAGCCGGTGACTAGTTGGTGGCTAGTTGGTGACTAGTTGGCGACCCACTAGAGCTCGCGACTAGCTAGCCCCGAGGCTGGAATAGTTCGGCCACACCAGCCCGGTGGATTTTGCCCAGCGACGTTCGCGGCAGTTCGTCGACACGCAGCAGCTCTTTCGGTAGCTGCCAGCGGGGGAGCTCGTAGAGAGCATCGAAAATTTCTCCAACCTCGGCGCTGCCTTCATAGGCCGCGATGATGGCCTGTCCGAAACGGCGATCATCCACGCCGACGACGCAGGCCTCTTTGACCCCGGGGACGGCCAAGAGCTCTTTTTCGATGATTTCCGGGTGCACCTTCAAACCACCGGTGGTGATTACCGCGTCGAGGCGCCCGCTGATCTCCAACCGGCCGTCGACAATGCGCCCGCCGTCGGAGGTGGCGAACCAGCCCGGCCAGTCCGGGTGGGCGAAGGCTTCGTGGCCCGGCATATTGCGGTATCCGGCGGCGATGGTGGCGCCACCGAGCATGATGCGGCCGGATTCCACGGCGACGGAGCTGCACGGCAAGGGGTGGCCGTCGTAGATGCAGCCCCCGGCGGTTTCGGCGCTGCCGTAGGTGGTCACGAGGCGGATGCCCAGCTTGCGAGCCGATTCCGCCAATTGTGGGTTTAGTGCTGCCCCGCCGATCAAGATGGCATCGAAGCGTCGTAAAGCAGTAATGCCCTCTAGGGTTTCTATGGCTTTGTCCAGCTGCATCGGGGTTAATGCGGTGTACATGGGTTCGCGGGCAGCTGGGGTGATCCCGTCCCGGGCGTGGTCTAAATATTCCGCAGCGGCGGCGAACGCGGGAATGCGGAAACCGTGGGAAAGATCCAGGCACACTGGATCCACCCCGGCGACCAGGCTGCGCACCAAAACCTGGATTCCGGCGATGTGATACGCAGGCAGCGCCAACAGCCAATGCCCGGGCCCGCCGAGGACCTGGTGGGTGGCATCGGCCGAAGCCACCAGGTTGGCTGCGGTGAGCTGTGCGCCTTTGGGGGTGCCAGTGGAACCCGAGGTCGGCACCACTAGGGCAATATCGTCATCGATTGGCTGGCCGACGCGTTGCGAGGAATACAACAACTCAGTACGCGCCCGGTCGCCAGCGGGCACCGGAAGATAATGCGCTTGGCCTGCGATGGCGGCTTCCAAGTCGTCGAGGATCGCTGCGGGATCATCAAGCCGAACCGGAAGCGCGGTCAGCACCGGGGCATGGGTGGGGGCAGGAGCGGGCACGGGGCTCGGGCTCGGTTGTTCTGCTGACTCGGCCGTGCTGGGGCCCTTATCGCTGTAGCCCCTATCACTGAGGCCCCTATCGTTGAGGTCCTTAGTAGTAATAAGGAAACTCCTCCCAATTCGGGTCGCGCTTTTCCAAAAACGCTTCCTTACCTTCCACGGCCTCGTCGGTCATGTACGCCAAGCGCGTGGCCTCGCCGGCGAAGACTTGCTGGCCGGCCAGCCCGTCGTCGGCAAGATTGAAGGCGAACTTCAGCATGCGCTGCGCCGTCGGCGACTTGGAATTGATCTCGCGGGCGGCTTGGATAGCTTCGGCCTCAAGCTCGGCGTGCTCGGCCACGATATTGACCGCCCCCATCTTCATCATGTGGGTGGCATCATAAGACCGGCCCAAGAAGAAGATCTCGCGCGCATTCTTTTGCCCCACCATCTGCGCCAGGTAGGCCGATCCATAACCGGCGTCGAAGCTTCCGACGTCGGCGTCAGTTTGTTTAAAACGGGCGTGTTGGCGCGAAGCGATCGTCAGGTCGCACACCACATGCAGCGAGTGCCCACCACCAGCGGCCCAACCATTGACCACCGCGATGACCACCTTCGGCATCGTGCGGATCAGCCGTTGCACCTCCAGGATGTGCAAACGCCCACCCTCGACTTTCTCGCGGGCGGTATCCACGCCGGATTCGTCGGCACTGGTGACATCCGAGTCGTGGCTTGTGGCGTATCGGTACCCGGAACGGCCGCGAATGCGCTGGTCGCCACCGGAGCAAAACGCCCACCCGCCATCTTTCGGCGAGGGCCCATTACCGGTCAACAACACGGTGCCCACATCGGGTGTGCGGCGGGCGTGGTCGAGAGCGCGGTACAGCTCGTCGACGGTGTGCGGGCGGAAGGCGTTGCGCACCTCTGGCCGGTCGAAGGCGATGCGCACGATTCCGTCGCGCCGGGTGTTGCCTACGTGACGGTGGTAGGTGATATCGGTCAAGTCTTCGAAACCTGCGACGGTGCGCCATTGGGTGGGATCGAAAGGGCTGGCGTCGGGGCTGGCCTCGGGGTTGGTGTTGGAGGTGGCGTCGGCGGCTGTATTGGGGCTGGCGTCGGTTTTGTGCTCAGGAGTGCTAGTCATGGCCTTCAGTCTAGCTAGGCTTGGGGCATGAATTTTCCGAATCACGACGCGGGGCTACCGCAGCCGCCGCGCTCACTGCGCTCACCGCAGGCGCCTCAACCACCCCTGCCCCCCCTCGCAGACATCCTTGAGCGCGCCCACGTTGTTTCTTTGCCCATGGCGGTGAAATTCCGTGGCCTGCGCCACCGGGAAGTGGTGCTTATCGACGGCCCGGCTGGGTGGGGAGAATTCGCCCCGTTCGCTGATTACTCCGCCCGCGAGACCGCGCCCTGGCTGCGCTCTGGGTTGGAGGCTGCTTACCAGGGTTTTCCGGCCGCCCACCGCGACTATATTGAGGTCAATGCCACGGTTCCGGCGGTGGAGCCAGCCCAGGTTCCGGAGGTGCTTTCCCGCATGCCCGGCGCTCGTTGCGTCAAGGTGAAGGTTGCCGAGCCTGGTAAGGATTTCCGGGATGCGCTTGCCGACGACATCGCCCGGGTGTCCGCGGTGCGCGAGGAACTTTCCGGGATTCCGGGCACCCGCATCCGTGTGGATGCCAATGGCGCGTGGAGCGTCGAGCAGGCCGTGGAGGCGGTATCCGCCTTGGCCCCGCTGGATTATGTGGAACAGCCATGCGCCACACCGGAGGAGCTGGCGGAGGTTCGCACCCAGCTGATGCGCCGCGGGATCTTTGTTCGCGTCGCCGCTGATGAAAGCATCCGTCGGGTGGAAGATCCGTACCGGGTGGCGGATTTGCAGGCGGCGGATGTGGCCGTCGTCAAGGTGGCCCCGCTGGGTGGGGTACGTCGGGTGTTGCAGCTGAGTGCGGATCTGCGTGCGCGCCATATGGATGTCACGATTGCCTCGGCTTTGGACAGCGCGGTGGGTATCAATGCCGGTCTGGCGGCGGTGGCGAGTTTGCCGAAATTCAACGACGACGAGGACATCGATGTGGCCCCGGCACCGGCCGGCTTGGCGACGGGTTCGCTGTTTTTGGAAGATGTGGCCGCGCCGCGTTCGCTTGTCGACGGCATGCTGGCGACTGCCCCTGTGGCGCCCGATGCTGATCGGTTGGCTGCTTTGGCCGCGGACGGTGCGACGCGCGACTGGTGGTTGGATCGGTTGCGTGTGGCCTACACGGAATTGCAAACCCTCCGTGCCCGAGAAAATGGTGAAAGTTAGGCGCCGTAGTAAAGATCCGCCACCGGCTAGACTGGAGGTTATGCCTTCTTCGGACTTTTCGGACCCGTCACAAACCGACGCCTCTGAACAGCAGAAACCCATGCAGGTCCCGACCTGCGTGAGCATCCACGATGCCCACTTGCATAATTTGCGCCACATTGACGTGACCATTCCGCACGGCCAGCTGGTGGCATTCACCGGTATTAGTGGTTCGGGTAAATCCTCGTTGGCGTTCGGCACTATCCATGGGGAAGGCCAGCGTAGTTACCTGGAATCGGTGGCACCGTTTGCGCGCCGTTTGATCAGCCAGGCGACCGATCCGCAGGTCGGTTCCATTGAGGGGCTATCGCCGACAGTTGCGCTTCAACAGCAGACCACGGCGCCTGGGGCGCGCTCGACGGTGGGCACGATTAGTTCTACATCGAATATTGTTCGTCTGTTGTATTCCCGGTGTGGTGATTACAGCGCACTGTCTGACGCTGCACTGTCTGACGCTGCAACGTCTGGGAGTACACCGTCTGACGGCGCCCCGTCCGAAACCCCAATCACCCGCCTGGCTTCGGATGCCTTCAGCCCGAATACGGCCGATGGCATGTGCCCGGAGTGCCGTGGAACGGGCACGAAGTTCGTCGCCACGGAAGCTTCCATGGTGCACGAACCGGAGTTGTCGATCCGCGACGGCGCGATCACCGCGTGGCCGGGCGCCTGGGCGGGCAAGAATTTTCGCGACATCTTGGAGGCCCTGGGCTATGACCTTGATCGCCCGTGGCAGGAACTTTCCGAGTCTGACCGCAACTGGATCCTGTTTACCCGCGAGCGCCCCGTCGTCGAGATCGTCCCGCACCGCGGCGCCGACCAGATCCAACGCACCTACCAGGGCACTTGGCGCAGTGTGGCGGAGTATTTGTATAAAACACTGCGCGAAACGGAATCGGATTCGCTGCGGCGTCGCACGGAGTCTTTCCTGGAATCGCATACCTGCAGCAATTGCGGTGGCGCGGGGCTGCGGCCGCAGGCGCTGCAAGTGCGCTATTTGGGTGTTGCGATTAATGAGTTGAATGCGTGGTCCTTGGGCTTTCTGCACCAGGCGTTGGTGGACCGCCAGCAGGAGCTTGGCCAGCGTGCCGGCGGCGGCAACGCCGTTCGTGATGGCCAGCCCGACACTGCTGCGGCCCCGGCCAGTCGTACTGCGCAGGATGATGCCGAGGCCTTGTTGCTCACCCAGATCATCCCTCCGCTGGCTGCCGCCCTGGAACTTGGCCTGGGCCATTTGAGCCTGGATCGGGCCGCAACCACCCTGTCTGCCGGGGAGCTGCAGCGCCTACGCCTGGCTTCCCAGCTGCATAGTTCCTTGTTTGGTGTGACCTATATTCTCGACGAACCCACCGCGGGTCTGCATCCGCAGGAACGCACGGCGGTCCTGACAGTGATCCGTCGCCTGCTCGCCGCGGGAAATAACGTGTTCGTCGTTGAGCATGACATGGATTTCGTGGCCCAGGCCGATTACCTCATCGACATCGGCCCTTATGCCGGTGATGGGGGAGGGACCGTGGTATTTGCGGGTAAGCCAAGTGAGCTTGTCGACGCCAACGGGCAGTTAGCCGAATACCCCACTGCTCGCGCGCTGGCGAACCGCCACTTGCAGCTTGCCGACGCCCCGCGTGATGCTAACGGCCACCTGGAGCTGCGGGGAATCAACCACCGGAATCTGCGCGAGCTGGACCTGGAGCTCGGCTTGGGCCAGTTCACCGCGGTGGCTGGGGTATCTGGCTCGGGTAAGTCGACGTTGGTGACAGATGTCGTCGGCAAGCGCGCAACGGAGCACCCGGATATTAGCCGGGTTGTCACGATCACGCAGAAACCCATCGGGCGTACTCCGCGTTCCACCCTGGCGACGTACACCGGGATGTTTGACCGCGTCCGCAGCATTTTCGCTGCCCAGGCGCGCCGGGATGGCAAGGATGCGAAGAAGTGGAATGCCTCGAAGTTTTCCTATAACACGAAAAAGGGGCAGTGTCCGGAGTGCTCGGGGGCTGGCCATATCGAGGTTGAGTTGGTGTTCCTGCCCGGGACCTATACGTTGTGCCCGCGGTGCCAGGGCGGTCGGTTCAACGATGAGGCACTGGAGGTGCGCTGGCATGGACGCACCGTGGCTGATGTGCTGCAGTTGCGCGTTACCGAAGCGTTGGAGGTTTTCCGTGACCTTGCCGACGGCGGTAGTAGCAGTGGAAGCGGCACCGGCAGTGACGGCGCTACTGGCGGCACTGGCAGCGACGGCGGCAGTAAGGATCCCGACCATTCCCAGATCACCCAGGTGGTGCGGGCTTTAGAGGTTTTGGATGAACTTGGCCTGGGTTACCTCCGTTTGGGGCAGGGTGCGCCGGAGTTGTCTGGTGGCGAGGCTCAGCGCATCAAGTTGGCGACGGAGCTGCAGCGGACGCAGAAGAAATCCAGTTTGTATCTGCTCGATGAGCCAACCATGGGGCTGCACCCGCACGATAGCGCGAAGTTGCTGGACAAGTTGGAAGCGCTTGCCGACGCCGGCGCCACCGTCGTCATGGTGGAGCACAACTTGGAGGCGCTGGCTCGTGTGGATCGCGTGATTGAGCTTGGCCCTGGGGCGGGAGCTGCTGGAGGTCGCATCCTAGCGCAGGCGAGCCCTAAGAAGTTGGCGGAAGAAGATACTGCTACGGGTCGGGAATTGGCCCGGCGGGTGGGGCCGTAAAATGTCTAGACTGGGCCCAAGCCTTGAGGAGGATTGATGACACCTAATTCTGGCAATTCTGGTTATTCCGGCCGTTCTGGCGCGAACCATGGTGGGCAGAACCATGGTGGCCGCCCGGGTCGCGATGATCGTACCGAGTTTTTCCGTGGCGACGACCGCACGGAATATTTCGGTTCGAACGACCGCACGCAATATTTTGGTTCGAACGAGCAGACACAATACATAGGTCGTCCGAACATAGACCGTCCACGACAGTATTTCCCGGAACAGGACCAGAACCAGGGGCCCCAGGGCCAGCAAGGTCAACCGCAGACTCAGCAGTACCAGGGTCCGTACACCCAAGGCTTTGGCCAGAACCAATACGGGCAACAGTATGGACAGCCATATAACTCCGGCTATGCCCCTGCGGCGCAGCAGGCTACCGTGCACAATGCGCACCAGCCGCAGCAAGCAACGCAGGCTTCGGGTGGCTCGAGTTCCTGGCAAATGTTGCTTGGCATCATTTCGGGTTTGGCGTTACTACTGGCCGTGGTGTTTTTCTTCCTGTGGCGTTCCGCTGATAATGAGCAGGCTACGCCACCGACACCAACTACTGTGACCTCCACGCAGACAGAAGAGGTTAATGTCACGGTGACAGAACCAACCACCGTTATCGAAGAACCCGTTTTACCTGGCGGCGACGGTGGAAGTTGGCGAGACCAGATCCCAACTGAGGTGCCAGAGGAACTGTTGCCGCCAGAAGGTGAAGAGTTCGATCTGCGCAGCTGGTTGAGCAATATTTTCGGCTAGTTCTTTACTTGAATAGGCACCTGACTAAGCCTGGCTAGTTTAGGCCTCGCTAATTTAGGCCTGACTAGTCATGATCTGGCCGTATCAACGCTCACCCGATCGTAAATATTGAGCTCATAAATACT
>ERZ1023415.126-NODE-126-length-11449-cov-22.674741_pt1 | contig 11449 bp, 9 predicted proteins | sample MGYA00380510_ERZ1023415 | MGnify/ENA primary metagenome ERZ1023415 (study PRJEB33173, sample SAMEA4830299) | metagenome | study: EMG produced TPA metagenomics assembly of the PRJEB25223 data set...
CTGATCCGTAGTCAGATGCTCTATCCGTTGAGCTACGGGCGCTTCCCGCTACACTTTGAGAAAATCTTTCGATTGCTCTCCTGTGCAACGAGAATATACTCTACTAATCATTCCAGCTTTTACCAAATCGCCAGTATAAAGGCCCAAAACGAACAATTACTGCACAGCTACAGTCCGGTTACGGGCAACTACCATGCGACTACAGCACGATATCGAAAACGGGGATGGCAACGAAGTAAACCACCAGCGTCGTCAAGATCACGGCCACGACATTCAGCCACACGCCACCCTTGATCATGTCGCCGATGCGCACGTAGCCAGAACCGAAAGCAATCGCGTTTGGCGGGGTGGCCACCGGCAGCATGAACGCACAAGTTGCCGCCAGCGCAACCGGGATGGCCAGCACTAACACATTGTGCTCGGCGTTTGCAGTCAGGCCAATGCCGACGGCAACACCACCCATGATCGGCAAGAACGTCGCCGCGGTTGCAGTGTTAGAAGTAAATTCCGTCAAGATCAGCACCAGACCAGCGACTGCGAAAATCAGCAGGAACAGCGGCAACGAGCCCAGCCCTTTGGCAACCTCACCGATCCACAACGACAGTCCCGTCTTCGTAAACATGGACGACAACGCCAGGCCACCACCGAACAGCAGCAGCACATCCCACGGCAGCTCGTTCGCGGTCTTCCAATCCATCAGGCGGGTGCCCTTTTTATCGGCCGGCAAAGCAAACATCAGCAGACCCGCAGCGATACCGACGATGGCGTCCTCATAACCGGTTTCAATTTCTAGCCACTGATCCAAAATCAGCGGCACTAGAATCCACGACACCGCAGCCAACACAAAGATGATGCTGACGCCGATCTGCGGGCCGGTCCACTTGCCCATCTCGTGCAGCTCTTTTTTAATCAGCTCACGGCCACCAGGGATTTCCGCCATCTCCGGTTTGAATACCGTCACCAGCACCGCCCAGGCGATGAACACGAAAACCACCGCGATCGGCATGCCGACCATCATCCACTGCGCAAACCCGATGGTGTAGCCGTGCGCCTCGCTCATATAACCAGCCAGCAGCGCGTTCGGCGGAGTACCAATCAAGGTGCCCAGCGAACCGATCGACGCCGAATAGGCAATGGCCAACATCAAGCCGGTAGCGAATTTCGCCTGCTTGCGCATGCCACCAACCACGTCTGCGGTCAGTTGCAGCACCGACATACCAATGGGCAACATGACGACGGCCGTAGCGGTGTTCGAGACCCACATGGACAAAAAGCCGGTCGCGATCATGAAGCCCAAAATCAGCCGTTTCGGCGATGTGCCCACCAACAACACCACCAACAGCGCGATACGACGATGCACATTCCAGCGTTGCAAACCCAGGGCCAACAAAAATCCGCCCAAGAACAGGAAGATCGTCGCCGAAGCATAAGGCGTGGCGACGTCAGAAAACTCGCCGACCTGGAACAGTGGGAACACCACTAGCGGAACCATCGCGGTCGCGGCCAACGGAATGGCCTCTGTCATCCACCAGCTGCCCATCAGCACCGTTACCGCGGCTACCAACCGCAACGACTGCAGATTGTAATCAACTTCCGGGTCCGCACCAGCGGATTGGCTCAGCGTTTCCACCGCATTCGACGGGAAAATCAAATACACCAGAACCGACAGCGCAATACCAACGAGCAAGCCGGTGTACTGGCGGGTGGTTTCACGGCGCTCACGAACCTCGGAGTCCTGGCCTTCGGCCTTCGAGGTGCTCTCGTGTATGTGAGGAGTACTCATACGAGTCCATTTCTTGATCTATGACATACGGGCTAGGGTGCCTAAATCCTAACCCATGAGCAACGCCTAAATCCCCAAAATGGTTTTCGCAATCAAGAAATAGATAATCAGGCCCGTGGCATCGCAGAAAGTCGAAATGAACGGGTTAGAAAATACCGCTGGGTCCGCGCCGACGGTCTTGGCGACGATCGGCATCGCGCCACCGACGGTCGCCGACATCGCACATACGCTCAACAGCGTCAGGCCGATCACGAATCCAATATCCGAGCCATAAACCAGCGTCGCCAAGACCAAGCCCAAAGTACCCAGGGTAATACCAAGCATCAGGCCCACACGCAGCTCACGCCACATAACCTGGGCGATATCGCGTTTCCGCACATCGCCCAGCGCCAACGCACGGGTCACCGTCGTCGCAGCCTGGTTACCCGTGTTACCGCCAGTACCGGTCAGCAGCGGAATAAACAGCGACAGCACCACGGCTTTTTCCAGCGTGCCTTCAAAAGCATCCAACACCTGCACTGTCAGCAGCGCAGACACAGCCAGCACCAGCAGCCAGACGATACGCGAACGCATGATTTTCACCAGTGGCGTTGACATGTACGGCTGCTGCAGAGGCTCAGCACCACCGGCACGGGCAGAGTCCTCGCTGTCTTCTTCCTCCACGATGTCCTGCGCATCGTCGAAGGTCAGAATGCCCACCAGGCGGTCGGTGTGATCGACAATCGGCATCGCGAGCAAGTCCAATGGCAAGAACCAACGCGCGGTTTCCTCGGCGTCGTCGTTCGCATGGGCAAAAATCGGATCCGCCATCACAGACTTCACCTTGCGATCCCCATGCGCCAAGAACAGCTCACGCAAAGAAGTCACGCCCACCAGGCGGCGGTCCCGGCGCGTCACCGGAATGGAATACAGCGTTTCCAGGTCATCAGCCTCTTTGCGCAACAGCGTCATGGCCTCATTTACCGTCATATCCTCATGGATTTCGGGCACCTCTGGCGACATGCGGCGGCCAATCGATCCCTTGGGGTAGCCCAGGATGACGCCGGTGACATCGCGTTCGGTTTTATCCAGGTTCTTCAGCAGCCGGTCGGCGATTTCCGCTGGCAGCTCGTCGATCAGCGAAACCCTGTCATCCGGGTCCAGCTCGTCGAAGAAGGAATAGACGTCTTTATTGCCCAGCGCGCCAATCACGTCGGCCTGATGAGCAGCGTCCAAGGCATCGAAAACCGCGATGGAACGATCACGCGATAGCAGACGCAGCACTACCGCCGCACGGGTGGCGTTCGAGCGTTCTACCAGCGCAACGATGTCTTTGATCTGAGGTTCGTCCAGCAGTTTGCGTAATCGTAACGCCTCCCGCGGAGGTACGTCGTCATGACTCCTCAGCAGACCTTCTAGTTCGTCAATTGCTTCTACTGCTGCATCGTGCATAACGCACCTCCCTTACAGGATTATTGAGCGCCTCTATAGGCCGGACTAAACCCCTGGGCATGCGGTATACCCAGTAAGCTCCGGCTAGAATATACCGGTTGCGCGGTTATCAAAAATCCTGCCGGGGTGCTGGTATAACGCTACTGCTACCCCGCCACAGCTTTTACTGCGGTTTCAAAATTCACCAGTCCCTGTGCCGGGCTGGCAAAACCCACCATGGTCACGCTCATGCGGTCATCACCCGTTGCGATCAGCATGAATCCACATTCGTTCACGTCGGCAACCCAGACTTGTCCATTCCAGTGCGGGCACATTGGCTGGGTCCGATCGCTAAGCACCAATCCGTCGGTCACCCCCGCCATCACCTCTTCGTGCAGGGTGGCTAGGCGGCGCTTGCCGACGACATCGAGTACCTCACGCGCGGCAAACTCATCGAGTCGCTCTTGCCCGGCGGCCCGCTGCGCATCGCAGTCTTGTAGCTCCGCCATCCGCACCAAGCTCGCGCCGCAGGGCCAGTGCAGGTGCGCGTGGTCCAAAGTCACGATTCCGAAGCGTAGAAACGGGGTGGGTTCTTCCACCAGGTCTTGCGCCGCATACCAGCCGGGCTGCCATTCCACTTCTGCCACGGCGTGCAGGCTGGCGATAGTGATGTCGGTACTGAACTCCAACGCCTTCTTAATGCCGTCCAGGCGCACGCGCCCGTCGACAAGACAGGCAACATCGTCTACATGGCAGGCGATCACCATCTGGCCATGATGGTCAAAGCCGTGGGCGGCTACCGCGATGGACACGGTGGCATCCACATCCAGCGGGACGAGTGAAAGCGTGCCAGCGCCACCCAGAATGCGTCTGGTTAGGCTTTGCGCACATATTTCCGGCGTGAGCATACAACCTCCATCTTTAAGGTATGGCTACCCTATTGCATGCTGACCTCTTTACGCAACACTGCTTTGTCAATAAGCCGCGCCACAACCCATTCCAGCGGACCGCGTCGGAAAAACGCCTCCCACACCGCCGCGAACACAATCAGCCCCAGGGCATTCCACGCGGCGGTAGCCCAATTATGGATCTGACCAGCGTCTTTCACATCCAGCTCATCCGGATCAAACTCGTCGTCACCCAGAACCCAGCCGTTGGACTTGCCATCCCAGAATTCTGCGGTCAGCTCGTCATATTCCTGCCAGGTATCCGCTTCTTGAATAATTTTTTGGTAGCGCTGAAAGCTCGGGTCAGGTTCGACAGGTTTCTCAGGTTTGTCAGTTTCGGCTGCACTTTCGGATTCCGTACTTTCATGCACGCTGCCCTCAGCGGGCTCAACCCTCGAATACTGCACCGGGCCAGTACCGCTGATATCGAAAGCCTCGCCCGCATCCAACGGAATGCCACCGAGCATGAAAAAGCCCGCGATAAACACGTGTGCGACGTACGTCGTCAAGGCCATCGCACCCACCGCGCGCAACGGATAGGCAAGAATATTCGCCCAGCGCACCTGGCAGAACAGGCAGCACAGGCAGATCACCGCGATGGCGCAGGTGATGCTCGCCAACAGATCACCGAACATTCCCGTGTGCGGCTCGAAGCTCTGCGTCAACAGCAATTGCACAAGCGGTTCTTTATCAAACTGCGGCTCAGTGTAGTCGGCAAGCGGGTCATACGGAAAAACCGCGGCATTGTTCACACGAATAACAAAGCCCACAGCAGCGAGCAACACTGCGGGCACCAGAGCAATAACCTGGGCCTTCGTGTTGCCCACCAGGAAGCGGTGCACCAGAACGCCCACCGCACCATAGGTCAGCCACGCCAGCACCGGGTACGGCGGCATGAACAGCTCAAAACCGAATGGCACGAGATCCACCAGCACAAAGCCCACCGAGGAGACCGCCGCGAGCACCGCGATGATGACGGCGATCACCCAGGTTTTACAGCGCGGCAACCAGAACAACAGCAGGTAAATCACGGCAATGGTGCTGAGCACGATCGCGATGGTGGACTGCACCATCGACATCAACGTGCCCGCGACCAAAAGAATCACACCCCGCACCAGCGTCGCCAGGCGCGTGCGCACAGGGTCATCGGCCCCGCGCTCGTGGAAAAGGCCCAAAGAAACGCCCGCCAGCACCGCGAACAGTGCCGAGGGGTAGCCGGCAAAAGCGGTGCTCGTGTAGTCCGCAACAACCCCGCCATCAAAACCGGTGGGGCCCAGATGCGCAAACACCATGCCGACGATGGCGAGGCCGCGGGCTAAATCAATGCCGTCAAAGCGAAAAGCTGCTTTCATGCGCTAAGCATAGATCAGGCCAGCGTGAGCCATGCAACCGAAAATTACGCGATGCCAAAAGCCCCGGTAAGAAGAATCCTACCGGGGCCAAGCTGCGGAGATGAGAGGATTCGAACCTCCGGCCCGCTGTTAAGCAGGCAACTCATTAGCAGTGAGTCCCATTCGGCCACTCTGGCACATCTCCAACGCGATCTAGCATAACTGTTAGCATGCCCTCGCGCAATTAATCCCGTGCGCCCGCTAGATGAGACTACACTTACACGCATGTTGCGAGAAGATCTGGAATCACTGCCCGCCTACGTCCCCGGTAAGCGCATGCCGGATGCAGTCAAGCTTTCTTCTAACGAATCTGCCCACCCACCGCTGCCGAGCACCACCCAGGCCATCGCCGAATCCGCTGCGCAATCCCACCGTTACCCGGATATGGGAGTCGTGGAGCTGCGCAAGAAGCTCGCCGCACATCTGGGGCTTGCCGACGAAACCAGCGTCACCGTCGGCACGGGTTCTTCCGCATTGTGTCAGCAGCTAGTGACCATCACCTGCCAGCCGGGTGATGAAGTCATCTTCCCGTGGCGCAGCTTCGAGGCCTATCCGATTTTCACGCAGGTCACCGGCGCTACTGCCGTGCCGGTCCCCTTGCGCGAGCTGCGTAATGACCTCCCCGCCATGGCTGAGGCCATCACCGAACACACTCGCCTGATTTTCGTGTGCAACCCGAACAATCCCACCGGCACCACCATCAGCACCGAGGAATTCCGCGAGTTCATGGACCGGGTGCCCGCCGACGTCGTCGTCGCGCTAGACGAGGCTTATGTGGAATACAACACCGCCGATAACACCCCGCTGGCCACCGAAGCCGTACGGCAGTACCCGAACGTGATCGGCCTGCGCACGTTTTCGAAGGCCTACGGGTTGGCGGGTTTGCGCGTCGGCTATGCCTTCGGAAACCCAGAAATCATCGCTACGCTGAGCAAAGTCGCCATTCCCTTCAGCGTGTCCGCAGTAGCGCAAGCTGCAGCGATAGCTTCTTTGGAGGCTGCCGACGAGCTCAACGAACGCGTCACCGAAACTAATCAGCAGCGCGACCGGCTTGCCGACGAGCTGGCGCTCACGCAATCTTTCGCTAATTTCGTGTGGGTTCCGGCCGAATCTTTACACGACAGCCCACAAGAAGTGGCTGCACAGTTGGCTGAATCTGGGGTTCTGGTGCGTGCTTTCGACGAAGGTCTGCGCATCACCGCCACCACTGCAAAAGAGACCGACGCCTTGCTTGCCGCATGGAAGAAGGTGCGTGCATAATGCGTGCGCTCGCGCTGCTACTCAATATCATCACCATTGCCGCGGCCCTCGCCGTGACTGTTTGGCTGGTACCGGGCGTGAATTACACGGGCCCGAATAAACTGCTTGTCGACGAATCCTTTGATCCTGCTATCGCGCTGGGTATCGTCGCAATCGCGTTCATGCTAGTCAACTCCACCGTCGGCCCAATTGTGCGCACAGTGGGCGCGCCGATCAATTGCCTGACGCTGGGCCTGTTTTCTTTCCTCGTGAATATCGCGATCCTGTGGTTGGCGGCAGCGATCACCAATGCAGTCAATATCTGGGGTATTACCTTTACTATTGACGGCTTTTGGTCCGCTGCCTTCGGTGCCGGAATATTCGCGCTGGCGCGCAGCATCGTCGCGATAATTACTTCCCCGGTACGGGCCCGGGGATAAAATGGCGACGCTGCGCGGATGAAACCGCTAGTCACACCCCGTTCTACCCTGGCAGAGCCCCTGCGTCTTAGCGTTAGCACAAACAACACAACAGGATAATGAAATCAAAATCAGCATTGACTTCATCACAGTTTGCGGACAATATTGACTTCACCAAGGTTTGCGGAGGACCGAAAGGAGAACATCAATGTCTAGCTTCACTGAGCCCAAAAGAATCGTTCGTTCATTCGCTGCAGTCATTGCCGGCTGCTGGGTCTATTGCTTAGCCCTAGCGCCTGCCTTTTCTGAAAAACCCTATGCTGATGTTGCGGTTGAAAAGTCAAAAGAAATCGGCATCGGATTCACAGTCGCGGCACTGATCGTAGGCGCAATCTGGTTCTTTATCGCCACTAAAAAATCAAAATCCTAGCGCTCCGCCCCCCCCTGGTGTTATGCCGGGGGGATTTTTCTTTGCCTGGAATCCAAGCCAAGCCAGGTGAATTCTTGCCCAGGGTATTGCACATAAAAACAATCGGTAGCACCTGAGATGGAAACAACCGGTGGCACCTAAAATAAAACAGGCACCACCGGCATTTCCACTGGCGGAGGCGGCGGGATTTGAACCCGCGGTGAGTTTCCCCACGCTGGTTTTCAAGACCAGTGCATTCGGCCGCTCTGCCACACCTCCAGCGACATTAACCTACCATGTATTTCTATGACTCCGAAAAAGGCCCAGAAAAATGTAACCACCAACACTGCAAAAGCCACCACAGACACGGCAGACACGGCCGTCCCGGCCACCACAGACACAGCCGTCCCGGCCACCATGCACGCCATCGTGCAAACCGATGCCGACGACCCACAGTCGCTAGAACTCACCCAAGTGGACGTGCCAACCCTGCGCACGGGCGAGGTGCTGGTCAAAGTGGCAGCATCTGGCGTGAACCGCGCGGACTTACTCCAGGCCAAGGGCGCATACCCACCACCACCGGGGGCATCCGAACTCATCGGCCTGGAAGCCGCCGGCACCATCGTTGATGCCGGTGATACCGGCCGCTTAGTAGGCGAAGAAGTCGGCGCGTTGCTCGCCGGTGGCGGTTATGCGGAATACGTCGCTGTGCCCGAAGGCCAACTCACGCCAATCCCAGAGGGCTATTCCCTGGAAGATACCGCCTCTGTCGTGGAGGTAGCCTGCACTGTCTGGTCCAACCTGGTGATGACGGCTGGCCTGCGCTCTGGCCAAACCATTCTGATTCACGGCGGCGGTGGCGGCATCGGCACCTTCGCCATCCAGGTCGCGAAAAAACTAGGGGCGAAAGTCGCCGTCACTGCAGGCTCGGCGGAAAAGCTGGAAACCTGCAAGAAATACGGCGCGGATATCTTAATCAACTACAAAGAAGAGGATTTCGTCGACAAGCTGAAAGGCTCCTGCGACGTCATCTTGGACATCATCGGCGCGAAATACCTGAAGCAAAACCTAAAATCGCTGACCAAAGACGGCAAGCTGGTGATCATCGGCATGCAAGGTGGCACGAAAGAAGAGATCAACCTGGGCGCGGTGCTGGCTAATCGCCTAAGTATTTTCGGCACCACACTGCGTTCCCGCGACACCGAGGCAAAAGCCGAGATCGTACGCGAGACTGTTGCCAACATCTGGCCTTGGCTTGCCGACGGCTCCATCACCCACCACCGGCACGCCAGCTACCCACTTGCCGACGCCGCGGCCGCGCACCAAGCACTCGACTCTGGCGAAGTTACGGGCACGCTGGTGCTCACGCAGGACAGCTAGGCCCCCATCGCGTGCAGTGGAAACGTCACAATTCCACTTGGTAGCTGCAGCACCGGGCCATCGGAGGTAATGATTGCCATGAATTCCGGTGCGCCCGACTTTTTCGTATCGATGACCTCGGCGAAGCTGTGCAGCGATTCCTTTGCTTAAGACAAGCGCTCGGCCAGCGTCTGATCAACAACCCTCGGTAAGTACATAATTGCTGATCATAGCGCCGAGAGGGTGATTTGTCGAAGGTTTAGGGGGCGGTTTGTCGACAGTTTAGAGGGTGGTTTGTCGCTCTTCTAGGGGGTGATTTGTCGTCTGTTTACGGGGCGAAAAGTTAAGCCAGCGAAGCCACCACGCGCGTCAGGTGCGCGATATCGGCCTCGGTATTAAACGGTGCGGCGGAAATCGTCACCGCGCCACCGATCTCACCGACCCCCATGTTTTCCAACAGCGGGGTGTTTGGCGCGATGGTCGTCACCAGCCCGTTATCAAATAGCCGTTGGTGCACCGTCGCCGCCGGTACCCCGTGCACAGCAAACGACAAACGCGGCAGCCGGTCCGCCGTCGACCCAGCTGCGGCCTCACCAGTCACACCAACGATGTGGGCAGCGGGCAGCGTGCCCAAAAACGTATACATCTGGTTGGTCAGCCGCGCCATGTACGCATCCAACTCCGCCATGGACTGCTGCACACGCTTGCGCCGTGATCCAGCAGCCGCAGAACCCAGCCGAGCCACGTGATCCACCGCCGGGCCGACGCCACCGGCCAGACCAGCAGAAAACGGAGATTCCAGCTTCGCGTAGGTATCACAGTCTTGTGTCGGTGAAATCGGCGCAATGCGTTTAAACATCGCAGTATCGCGGAAGACCAACGCGGCTAGCTGCGGGCCACCAATCTGCGCCAGGTCGATAGCCAAGATATTGCAGTCCCAGTCATCAGCCACAATCGGCCGGTACATCGCGATGCTGGAGACGTCGACAAGCGTCCAGGCCCGCGAACGCGAACGCACGTGCTCCACGATCTCACTGACCGGCGCGACCGTGCCCAGCAGATCATGCGCGGCGGACAGTGCAACGAAGCGCGTGTGGCCGTCGACAAGATCTTTATACTGAAACGCCGGCAACTCACCCGTGGCCAAATCCGGCAAGGCCCAGCGGGTGTCGTCGACAAGCCCAGAAAACGGCGCAGAAACCTCCGGGGCGTCCAAACCCGACAACACCACCGAGGTGCCACGGCGCGCGAGCATCGGCTCCATCGCACGCGCCAGAGACTGATACAGCACCGGCAGGCTGGGCCCCAGGACGACGCGATCGGCGCGCACCCCCAGCAAATCCGCCACGGCGCCACGGGCATTCTCGATGTACACATCACCTTCTAACCGCCCGGCATGCTGGCGCTGCGAGTGGCTCCCGGTCGGGCCGGTGCTCACAGAGGTAGCGTTACGGAAAGCGCGGGCGACACCCACCGCCACGCGTTCCGGGACCTGCGGAGTGGCATGCGCATTCAGATACGTCCAGCCCTCAGATAGCGTGGTATACAAACCACGCACGCTGTAGACGTCATAAGCCATGCCTGTCTCAGCTCCCTTCTGCCTTGCCCGCTAATACTGTATACCGAAAATTGCGGCGCATTCAATCCTCCTGGCCGACGCCTGTCCCCCAAGAAATTCCCAGCTCACGCAAAGAATCACGGCAGGTTGGTGCGCGTTGTAGCCTCGCCAGGCAGCACGCAACTGCTAAGGTTTGCCCTTGTGCAGGACAACAATACGCAGCTTGACCAAGATATTGCCCGGATGACCTCTGGCGCCGACGGCGATGCACCCCAGTCTAAGTCCATGACCTTCGGGGCGGCCTGGCGCGATCTGTCACATGGCCTGAAGCAGCACGAACTGTGGCTGCTGCTGGGTTTGCAAGATATGAAGCAGCGCTACCGGCGTTCGGTGTTAGGGCCGTTTTGGATCACCATTGCTACCGGCGCTATGGCTACTGCGCTGGGCTTTTTGTACTCCATGCTGTTTGACATCCCCACCGCGGAATTCTTGCCACACGTGACTGTGGGCTTGATCATGTGGACGTTCATTTCGGGCTGCCTGAAAGAAGGCGCGTTGATCTTCATCGACAACGAGGGGCTGATCAAACAGCTCCCCGCCGCGATTTCTGTGCACGTCTACCGGCTGGTGTGGCGCCAGCTGTTGTTCCTGGCGCACAATATGATCATCTGGGTCGCGCTGATCATCATCTTCCCCCGCCACCTGGGTTGGGAGGTGCTGCTAGCCATCCCCGGGCTGGTGTTGTTGGTTCTCAACGGCGCGTGGGTATCGATGTTCTTCGGTATCGTCGCAACCCGTTTCCGCGACGTCGCCCCGCTGCTGGAAGCCCTGACCCAGCTGCTGTTTTATGTCACCCCAATCGTGTGGACGGTGCGCACACTGGAAGAACAAGGCGGTGACGGCATCGAAGGCCCTGCCCGCCTGGTGGAGTTGA
>ERZ1023415.129-NODE-129-length-11074-cov-21.003358_pt1 | contig 11074 bp, 9 predicted proteins | sample MGYA00380510_ERZ1023415 | MGnify/ENA primary metagenome ERZ1023415 (study PRJEB33173, sample SAMEA4830299) | metagenome | study: EMG produced TPA metagenomics assembly of the PRJEB25223 data set...
GGATCTCCCATTCTGCAGAAAGCTATGCAGAAAGTTTTGGCGGTGGCGGGCACAGCCCGGAAAATCCCAGCCTTGAAAAACCCGGCACGGAAAACACCGGCCCGGAAAACCCGAGCCCGGAAAATCCCGGCCCGGAACACCCGAGCATGGAGGCCCGCGGTGGGGAAGCCGCAGAAGATGAGGAGTTCGCGGAAGCGCACACGCCAGGCGGTGCATGGGAAGCGGCTATTTCCAGCTTCTGCTTTTTTGCTGGTGGAGCTTTGTTGCCGATCTTGCCCTTTATTTTTGGTGCCTCGACCGCCCTGGGTGCCGTGATTGCTGTGGTGCTGGTGTCACTAGCACTGCTGATCACAGGTGCGGTTACCGGGATCTTGTCCGGTAAACCCCCAGCCTGGCGCGCGCTGCGGCAACTGCTGATCGGGCTGGGTGCAGCTGGCATCACTTATTTGTTAGGCCTGGCCTTTGGCGGAGTGGTTGGTTAAAGCTGCGAGCGCGTCGCAGGTGGTTAAAGCTGCAAGCCCGCCGCATGCGGAGACAGCCCGACAGAGTTGCGTACCGTGCGATAGTTATGGCGACTACAGCGCGATAGCTACGGTGGCTACCGCAGCTATTTGTTGTCGTCGTTTTTCTTACTGCAGTCCGCACAGATGCCGAAGATTTCGGCATCGTGGCCGGTGAGCTGAAAACCGTAGTCGGCCACTACATCGCGTGCCCAGCTTTCCACTGGGCCGCCGTCGATTTCTTCGGTGCGGCCGCATTCGGTGCAGACCAAGTGGTGGTGATGATGATGAGATTCGCAGCTGCGGTACAGAGTTTCGCCGGATGGCATGTGCAACACATCGACGGCATTGATTTCTGATAACGACTGCAGGGTGCGGTAGACCGTCGTCAAGCCAACCTGGTTTTCGCGGTGCACCAATTCATGATGAATGGTTTTCGCGGAGGCGAAATTGTCTAGGTCGTTTAACACCTGAATAACGGCGGTTCGCTGGCGAGTATTACGCGCGCCTAGTTTCGGGATGGCGGACTGTACGGAAGACATTGCTCCAGTCTATTTAAGGAGCGATGCTGGCCGCAATGGCTGCGATATTGAGGGCTTCGCGGCGGGTCAGTTGGTAGGTGACTTCGCGTCCACAGGAGTGAGAGCTGACCAGACCGGATTGCTTGAGGATGCGCAGGTGCTGGCTCACCAATGGTTGCGAGCGTCCTAGTTCGCGGACGAGTTCATAGACGCAGCAGTCGCGCTGGCTTAAGCAGTGCAGGATTTGCAGGCGTAGTGGGGAGTTGAGCGCGCGAATAATAGTCGCAGCAGCGGTGGTGTTCGCGATAACGTCGGTAGGCATCACGAGTCCTTCCTGGTGGTTCCTATCTGCCGACACCGATGTGACGAGAGATAGCAATCCCGTGCATAATGGGATCGATCTTCAATAAAATTTATCTTAAATCCTAAGGCACTTCAGACGCCTGAACAAAACTAACCAAGCGTTACCTTATGTTTGCAGGGGGTTCGGGTTTTTCTCTCCACCCCCATACGGGGATATTTATGTATCGGGAAGGCGGCGCCCGGTAACCCTGGCCCGGCAACCCTGGTCCAGAAAATCCGTGCCAGGTAACCCTGGCTCGGCAACGCTGGTTCGGCAAACTCGTGTCGGCGTTGTGCAGTGGCGGCCTATTCGGTCCCGCGGACGCAAGCACAAGAATCGAGAAGTTCGGCAGTCTGGACTACCTAACTCAGGTATGTTTTCCGATGCACGGTAGGATGGCCTGCGAGAACCGACTTATCCCCTACCAGAGGAGTCCTTTTACAATGGCGAATGTCATCGACACCGTCGTAAACCTATGCAAGCGTCGCGGCCTGGTCTACCAAGCAGGTGAGATCTATGGCGGCTCGCGCTCGGCGTGGGACTACGGCCCGCTCGGCGTCGAATTGAAAGAAAACATCAAACGCCAGTGGTGGCGTCACATGGTGCAATCCCGCGATGACGTCGTCGGTATTGACTCTTCCATCATCCTGCCGCGCCAGACCTGGGTCTCGTCCGGCCACGTCGAAGTGTTTACCGACCCGTTGGTGGAATCGCTGTATACCCACAAGCGTTACCGCGCTGATCATCTGCTGGAGGCCTATGAGGAAAAGCACGGCCACCCACCAGAAAACGGCCTGGCAGACATCAACGACCCAGAAACCGGCCAGCCAGGTAACTGGACTGAGCCACGCGCGTTTTCCGGATTGCTGAAGACCTTCTTGGGCCCAGTCGACGACGAAGAAGGCCTGCACTACCTGCGCCCAGAAACCGCGCAGGGTATTTTCGTGAACTTCAAGAATGTGCTGACCTCTTCGCGCATGAAGCCACCATTCGGCATTGCGAATATCGGTAAGTCCTTCCGTAACGAGATCACCCCGGGTAACTTCATCTTCCGCACCCGCGAGTTTGAGCAGATGGAGATGGAGTTCTTCGTCGAGCCCGGCACCGATGAAGAATGGCACCAGTACTGGATTGATGATCGCCACCAGTGGTACATCGACCTGGGTATCAAGCCAGAAAACTTGCGTCTGTACGAGCACCCACCAGAGTCTCTGTCGCACTACTCCAAGCGCACCGTCGACGTGGAATACGCATTCGGTTTCCAGGGCTCCAAGTGGGGCGAGTTGGAAGGCGTGGCCAACCGCACTGACTACGACTTGCGTGTGCACCAAGAAGGCTCGGGCGAAGACATGTCGTACTACGACCAGACCAAGGAAGAGCGCTGGATCCCGTATGTGATTGAACCTGCCGCTGGCTTGGGTCGTTCCATGATGGCTTTCCTTGTTGACGCCTACCATGAGGAAGAAGCACCGAATGCCAAGGGCGGAACCGACAAGCGCGTCGTGCTGCGCCTGGATCGTCGCCTGGCTCCGGTTAAGGTAGCGGTTTTGCCGTTGTCCAAGAAGGAAGAACTGACCGGCCCAGCCAAGGAATTGTCGCAGAAGCTGCGCCAGCACTGGAATGTCGATTTCGATACTTCCGGTGCTATTGGTCGTCGCTACCGTCGCCATGATGAGATCGGTACGCCGTTCTGTGTGACCTATGACTTCGATTCTTTGGAAGACGGAGCCGTCACCGTGCGTGAGCGCGACACCATGGAGCAAGAGCGCGTGGCCATCGAGGATCTGGAATCCTACTTGGCTGCACGCCTGGTCGGCTGCTAAACGCTTATAGCCCCGTAAAAGGGGCTGGATAGAAAGGCACGCGTATGCGCTACACCAGTTGGGACCGTAATGATCGCAATGCCCCGGTGTTGCTGGAAGAAGACGGGCCAAACCGTCTGGGAGTGTTCAGCGACGAGCTGGCGCAGCTCGACGGAGCCAACGACGGAGCCAACTGGCAGCTGCAGGTAGAGCAGTCCCGTGGGATTGAAGCCGTGGATGCTGAAAGCTCGCAGTTGAAGCTGTCTGTCGAAGGCAACCTAGCGCGTGCATCGCGTTTGCTTGCCCGCGTGGGCGAGCGCGAATTTACCTTGATCAATGAATCCGGCAAGAATTGGATCATTGACGACGAAAACGGCAACAAGGTTGCGCAATTCAGCGGTGCCAACCGGGGAGTGCGCCGCGCCATCCTGGAATTCGATGCACCTACAGCTGCTGGGGCAGCAGCCAGTGGACCAGCAGGTGCTGGGGCAGGAGCCAGTGGGGAAGAAGCCCGTGGGGCAGAAGCATTGAGCCGCGACGAAATCATCGCGCTGAGTTTTAGCGCACGCATGATCCTGGAATCACGGCTGTCGTCGTCGGCAGTAGGCATTATCGCCACACTATTGTTGTGCACAATCGTGGCGATCCTGGCCTTCTTGTTCTAGAACGAGCCGCCGGAGTGGCCACCGCCGAAGCCGCCACCCCCGCCAAAGCTTCCGCCGCCACCAAAACCGCCGCCGAAGCCACTGCTTCCGCCGGATCCGCCCAAGATGGACCCCAGCACCATTCCGGTTAACAAAGAGCCGGTGGAGCTGCGGCCACGGCGGTAACCATAGCCACCAGGCCCGCCGGGGCCGCCAAAACCACCGTGCTCATTCATCGAGCGCTGGTGGTCTTTCACGTCGTCTTCAGCGCGTTTAATCGCCGCTTGTGCCGCCTGACCGGCGCCACGGGCAGCCTCAATACCTAAACGCGCATCCGTCTGACGCAACTGCAGGGCCTCGGCGTGCATGCGTTGGGCGTCGGCAAGCGCGGTGCGGGCCCCGGATTTCACGATTCTTCCGCGGGAAGAAATCAGATCCTCTGCAGCCTGAATTCGCGAATTCGCAGACTCTAGCTGCTGTTGCAAAAGCTGCAACGTGCGCTGGTGATCGGCGGATTTCTCGCGCACCCGATCCAGCTTGTCGTCCAACTCGGTATCAGCATCCAGTAGTTGGTTGTAGCTGCCCAGCGGATCGCTGTCTTTATTTTCTTTGGCGTGCGCCAGCGCTTGTTGTGCGTTGTCGACCACGGAATCGAGCCGATCCCAATCTGCCGGAGTACCATCGTGCGAGCCGCGTCGCTTCAACTGTGCGGCCTCGTCGATTTCTTCTTCTACTTCAGCAATCAGATCGTTGATACTGGATTTCGCGGTGGCGATATCCGAACGCGCATTTTCCACGCCGTCGAGAAGCCGGGTGGTGACCTCCAGCGCATGTTCTGTCTCGCGGATGGTTTCTACTAATCCCTGCTGCTGACCGGCCGGCTTATCCTGCAGCTCATTAGCGTGCGAGAGCAAATCTTCGGCTTCTTCCAAGGAAACCTCGGCCATCTCTGGGTTATCGGCGATGGTGTGCAACACATCTTCTGAGTAGCTTTCCCGCAACGAGGCCATGGTGGATTGCGCGCGCTGCAACTGGGAGCGTGCGGCGACGCTGCGCTGGGTAAGTTCAGAAATCTTGGAGTCTGCCTGTGCCAGCAAGTTGCGCATCTCCGCGAATTTCTCGGCCTGGGAATCTAACTCACGGTCGGCCTTGCCACAATCAGAGATGATTTCCACTAACCGTGCACGGCGCTGATCTTCCGGCAGGGCGTTATGCGCGTCCAGCTCCTTCTTCGTGCGGAAGGCGCGCTGCATGACAGATTTAGAATTGTTCATCGCGCGCGTGAATTGTCGGACGCGGTCGGCACCGAATTCTGCGGTTGCCAAGTCCAGTTCTTCCTTCGCGCGTCGGATGGACTCATCGGTAGAGGTAATTTCTTCATCCGCGCGCTCTTCCAAAGTCGCCACCGGTAACCGCAGCAGCGAGCTGGTGTCGTCCGGAGAAATTCCGCGCGCGTCGGAGAGCAGCTGGGAGGAATTCTGTTGGGTTTTCCGGCGGTTGTAATACCACACACCACCGCCACCGGCGACGGCTGCGAGACCACCGGCGGCAAGCCAGCCCGCCCCAGACGAATCACTGCCGCCAGCATTATCACTGCCACCAGCAGAACCCGTGCGCACGGCTTGCGCAGCAGCGAGCCCGGCGCCGGCGAAGTTGTCGTTAATCAATTCGTCGTACGCGGCGGCGGAAGCAGCATCGAGTTTGTCTTGGCTCCAGGTGCCGCCCGGTGAGGCGTAGACATCGTATTGGCGGTCGTCCACGGCAATGGCCAGCACACCGACGTTGCTGCCTTGGCCGCCACCGTTGGCCGCGGCGGTGGTCTCTGCGTATTCCTGCGCGCTCATCCCGCCGAAGGTGTCGGTGTAGACGATATAAAACTGAATTCGTTCTGCTTGTTGTAACTGTTTGAGCTCGTCGTTAATTGCTTGCTCGTCGTCCGCGGACAGGATGCCGACGCCGTCGACCAGCTGGCTGTCGAGCCGCACCGCATCGACGGCCTGGGCGAGAACCGTGGCACGGGCGGACAATGGGCGCTCGGCGGTTGCTGCTAGGTGCGTTTCGGCTAACGCGGGGGATTCGGTGGCAGCGTTGGCGTCGGCAGCACCCATGCCGAACGACGCGGCCCAACCTGTTGCCGCGAAAGCCGCCGCAACTCCAGCAGTAGTTCGAAATCCACCGCGGGCACCGGAGCCGAGCAGACGGCGTCGAAAAGCGATGGCTGGGCGGGTACCGAAAGTCTGCGCGTGCGCTGAAGACGTTGAAGACTCGAAAGAAGTTGAATTCTGCCGCATGACGACGATGATACCCGCGAAACCAGGACGGTTAAGGCAGACTAGAGGGCGTGAATCCACTAAAAATTGCCCGGAGGGGCCTGGTTTCGCTGGCGTGCATGTCGTTGCTAGGGGCGGTTGTGCAGGCCAGCCGGGTGCTCACCGTGGCCTATCGGCGCCGTTACCTGCCGGTCTACGATCCCGAGGCCATCGTGGTTTTGGGCACCGCACAGTACAACGGGACCCCGTCGCGGCAATTCGCGGCACGTCTGGAACAAGCGGTGTTTGCCGCGCGTATTTTCCCCGACGCTCAGGTGTTGTGCGTGGGTGGTGCGCTGCCGGGCGATACCGAAACTGAGGCTGCGGTTGGTGCAAAATATTTGCAGGCACGCGGGATTGCGTGGGCGGAAGGCATTGGTGTGGGCTCGGATACTGCAGCGAGCCTGGCGGCGACATTAGACCGCTACCCGGAGCTGCGGGGCCGTGATGTGTTGCTGGTGACTGATCCGAACCATAGCGCGCGGGCGGAAAAAATCGCGCGGCGTTTTGGTGTGTTACCGCAGGCTTTTCCCACACCGTATTCACCTTGCCAATTTCCGAGCTTGGCTTGGTGGAAATCGTTGTTACATGAGATCGGCGGGTTGACCGTGGCGGATGTGCATGTGCTGGCGGGAGCATCGGCGGCGGTTAGGCTAGAAAGTGTGCTGCGGAAAGCGCAGGCGCTGGTGTGGCCTTCGCGGCGTATGCGTCACGAGTATTTGCGTGCGCAGCATGAGCATGAGCATGAGCATGAGCAGGCGCGGGTGCAAGCGCAGGAGGAAGCGCAGCAGCAACAGCAGCAACGCCGAGAAAACGGACAGGGGAGTAGCCAGTGACAGCAGTCGGGAAGTCCTACCGCTACGGCGCTGCAGATACGCAGCGTCGTTATGCAGAACAGGCGAAACAATCGCACTTGTCGACGGCTGCTACCACTAGCACCAGCAGTAGCGGCAACACCACTAGCACCAGCGTCGGCGGTGCCAGCACCAATGCCAACAGCACCGGTAGTGTGCTGGATCCGGCGAGCGCAGAACAGCGTGACGAGTTTTCCCGTGATCGTGCCCGCGCGCTACACTCGGCCGCGCTGCGTCGGCTAGCGGATAAAACCCAGGTGGTGGGACCACGCGACGGCGATACTCCGCGCACCCGGCTGACGCATTCCCTGGAGGTTGCGCAGATTTCCCGTGGCATCGGCGAAGGCCTGGGCCTGAACCCGGATTTGTGCGAGATGGCGGGGCTCATCCACGATATTGGCCACCCGCCGTACGGCCACAATGGCGAGACCGCGCTCAATGAGCTTGCCGACGAATGCGGCGGCTTCGAAGGCAACGCGCAAACCTTGCGGATTCTGACGCTGTTGGAACCGAAAATTCTGGACGACGCTGGCGCCAGCCGCGGGCTGAACCTCACCCGGGCGGCACTTGATGCGGCGTGTAAATATCCACGTACCAAAACCAACGCGGACGGCAGCACCAACCGAAAATATGGCTGCTATGACGAACAAGCCGACGTGCTCGATTGGATCCGCGCCCATGATCCGGCGGGAAACCACCGTAGCGGCCAGGCGCGGCCCACGATGGAAGCACAAACCATGGACTGGTCGGACGATATTGCCTATTCCGTGCACGACGTCGAAGACGGCGTGGTTGCCGGGCGCGTGAACCTGGCGGTGCTGTGGGACCTGGTGGAGCTGGCCGCTTTGGCCGAAAAGGGAGCCAAGGCCTTCGGCGGGGACGCGGAAGAGCTTCTCGACGCCGCCGGGGCGCTGCGCGAGCTCCCGATCATCAATGCCGCGGTCGATTTCACCCCGAGCCTGCACGGGTACGTACAGCTGAAGGCCATGACTTCCGAGCTAGTAGGCAGGTACGTCGGCGCGACTATCGCGGCAAGCCGGGAGCACAATGCGGAGCTCGTCGGCAAGGGCCAACTCGGGCGCTATCAGGGTGAGCTGCTGGTTCCCCGACAGGCAGCGGCCGAGGTGAAGCTGCTGAAAACCTTGGCTGTGCTGTACGTGATGGATGAGCCTTCGCATTTAGCGCGGCAAGACCGGCAGCGCGAGCGGGTGTATAACGTCTACGACTATTTGGTGGCTGGCGCGCCGGGTTCGTTGGACCCGATGTTCGGGCTGTGGTGGCGGCAAGCAGAGAACTCAGCACAGCGACAGCGGGTGATCATTGATCAGATTGCCTCGATGACGGAATCGCGGTTGGAACGCTTGGCCCAGCAGGCTGCGCAGCTATCCGGGTTTTTGCACTAGCCCAGCTACGCTGTTGCGCCCGGAAAAGGTAGTCTTTGGGCATGGCTCAAGGACGGATCCCCGATAGTGATATTCAGGCAATCCGCGAACGCGCCGCTATCGACGAGATCGTCGGCGAGTACGTACAACTAAAAAACGCGGGGCATGATTCGCTCAAGGGGCTGTCGCCGTTTAAAGACGAAAAGACGCCGTCGTTTCATGTGCGTCCACAGCGCGGCTATTATCACTGCTTTTCCTCCGGCAAAGGCGGCGATGTTTTCAGCTTCCTGATGGAAATGGAACAGCTGACTTTCCCCGAGGCCGTGGAGGCCGTGGCGGAAAAAATCGGTTATCACATCACTTACCAGGGCGGAAGCACAGGTGGCAGGCGGGAAAAACCTGGTACTCGCCAGCGTTTGATTCAGGCGAACCGCGTGGCGCACGAGTTTTACCGCGAGCAGTTGGAAACCGAGCAGGCGCGCACCGGGCGCGAATTTTTGCTGGAGCGAGGGTTTTCTCGCGAGCAGATTTACGAGTTTGAAATCGGTTATGCCCCGGCAGGGTGGGACACGATGACCAAACACTTGCTGCGCAAGGGCTTCGAGTTTGATGAGCTAGACAAGGCCGGGCTGTCGAAGATGGGCAAGCGCGGCCCGATTGATCGTTTCCACCGTCGGCTGTTGTGGCCGATCAAAGATATCGCCGGCAACGTGATTGGTTTTGGTGCCCGCAAGCTTTTCGACGACGACAAGCTGGGCAAGTACATGAACACCCCGGATACCATGCTGTATCACAAATCAAAGGTGTTGTTTGGCCTGGATATGGCGAAAAAGCATATTGCTGCTGGGCATCAGGCGGTGGTCGTGGAAGGCTACACGGACGTCATGGCGATGCATGCCGCGGGGGTAAAAACCGCGATTGCTGCCTGTGGTACTGCTTTTGGGCAGGATCACTTGCAGGTGATCCGCCGTTTGATGCTGGACGATAATTACTTCAGCGGTGAGCTGATTTATACCTTCGATGGCGATGAGGCCGGGCAGAAGGCTGCGTTGCGGGCGTTTTCCGGGGAACAAAAATTTTCCGGGCAGTCTTTCGTGGCCATCGCCCCGCCGGGGATGGATCCGTGTGACCTGCGCTTGGAACGTGGCGACGCCGCGGTGCGGGATCTGGTGGCTGATCGGATCCCGATGTTTGAGTTCGTGATCCAGTCCATCCTGGCCAGCCACAAGTTGGATACTGCTGAAGGGCGCCTGCAGGCTTTACGACGTACCGTGCCGGTTGTTGCCGGTATTCGTGACAAACCGCTGCAGATGGAATACGCGCGGCGGTTGTCCGGGTGGGTCGGCTGGGATAGCCCGGATGAGGTCGTCGCGCAGGTGCGCAAGGAGTCTGCGAAGGCGCAGAACCCGCAGGAAACGGTGAAACGTGCGCGTCGGTTTGATAATGATAACCAGCATGATGCCCGGCAGGACAAGCCCGGCATCGTCGCGCCTAATCCGCGGGATACTTATTTATGGCCGCAGCGGGAATCGCTGAAACTGGCGCTGCAGTACCCGCAGCACGTCGGCGAGTACTTCGACGGCTTGGGCGAAGATGTCTTCAGCAACGAGGCTTACCGTGCGGTGCGTGCCGCGATTTACCAAGCCGGGGGAGTGGCTAATGCTAGCGATGGCGTCGACTGGATTGCTGCGGTCGCCGAGCACATGGCGGATCTGGTGGGGCGTTCGTTGGTCTCAGAATTAGCGGTGGAAGAAATTCGCTATGCAAGTGCGGGGCTGGAAGCTTATGTTGACATGGTGTTATCCCGGTTGCAGGAAGCCCGGGTAGGCGATCAGATCGCGCAGTTGAAAGCACAGCTACAACGCATGCGTCCGAGTGATGATGAGCAGACCTATCACTCGTTGTTTGCCGATTTGGTGGCCTTGGAGCAGGCGCGCCGGGACCTGATTGCCCGGGCGTTCCGGTAGTAGTGACTGCGGGTTGCGCGCACCCCGTGGCACTGCGCTGCTAGTTAGTTTTCGTCGCGCTCGCGCTGGCCCTTGCGGCTGGCACTAGTCCTCGTCGCACTCGCTACTCTTCGCTGCGCTCGCTATCCCGCGTCGTGTGAGCTAGTCCTCGTCGTGTTCGTAGATGCGGTCTGCTTCTGCGCGGCCGTCGTAATCGGCATCATTGTAATCAGCATGGTTACGCTTGCCGTTTTTGCCGGCGCGTAAGTCTTTGACCTCGCGCATACGTGGTTCCGGGTCCAGCTTGTTGGCGATGGCCTTGCGGGTTGAACGGGCTACGGATTGGGTGACCGGGGAGTTAATCGCCTTTTCGTAGGCGCCTTTGATTTGGTGGAACCGCTTTCGGCCCGCCTTCGTGCCGAAGACGTATCCCGCGGTGGCACCGACGACGAACTGAATCATAGTGAAACGTTTCCCTTTTCCTTGCGGTTGTTGTGCACGTGCTCGCGCAGGGACGTGCAATGAACTGTGCTCTAGCCTACCTGCCTCAGCCTACTAGTCTCGGTCTACTGGCTCGGTCTGGCTGTTTCCTTGGTTGGCGCGGCCTAGTTGGTTCGGTCTAGCTGTTTAGGTCTACTGGCGTGGTCTGGTTGTTTCAACCTAGTTGTTTCGGTGGCTTTAGCTGGTATGGGGATGACCGGGATTCCACCGCGGCGGAGTGGAGGGAATAAGGGGTTTTCTTGCGAGCATTAATTACAGCAGTTTTCCGGTTC
>ERZ1023415.131-NODE-131-length-10890-cov-12.321181_pt1 | contig 10890 bp, 14 predicted proteins | sample MGYA00380510_ERZ1023415 | MGnify/ENA primary metagenome ERZ1023415 (study PRJEB33173, sample SAMEA4830299) | metagenome | study: EMG produced TPA metagenomics assembly of the PRJEB25223 data set...
ATCCGCAGTCGTCATAGCGGCCAGGTTACCGAACCGCCGCGGCTGCCATTAAACGCAGCCGCCATTACACCTGGTCGCGCGGAGTGATCTGCATGGTGTCGATGTTCATGTGCGCAGGCAACGCCGCGACCCAACGCACGGCCTCGGCGATATCCTCAGCGCTCAGGTTCAGCTTGTCGGCATACACCTCGGCGGCCTTCTCGGCATCGCCACGGAAACGATTCAGCGAGAACTCCTCGGTAGCCACCCGGCCCGGGTCAATCTCAGTCACGCGCAACGTACCCGGATTTTCCAGGCGCAGCACCCGGTTGAACGCCCGCACCCCATGCTTGGCGGCGTTATAGCCCGCACCACCGGCATACGGGGTCCACCCAGCCACCGAACCAATGTTCACCACCAGGCCGGCATTACCTTCCACCACCAACAACGACGGCAAAAACGCCTTGGTCACGCGCACCGTACCGGCGACGTTGACCTCATACATGCGGTCCCAATCTTCCAGCGAGGATTCCGCGATCGATTCCAGACCAATCGCACCACCGGCGTTATTCACCAACAGGTCGATGCGCCCGACCGCAGCCGCCAGCTTGTCGACGCTTTCCTGGCTGGTCACATCCAGCTGGTGCGCGGTGGCACCGATTTGTTCTGCGAGTTTCTCCAGCCGATCCATTCGGCGGGCGGCGATGACCACGCGCCAGCCGTCGTCGGCAAGAGCTTTCGCGGTGGCGGCTCCGATACCAGAGGATGCGCCGGTGACCAGGGCGGTTTTCTGCTGTGCGGGGGTTGCAGTGGTCGCGGGAGTCTCAGTGGAATCAGTCATGCATCACATTTTAGTGGACGCGGCTGGGCTCGCAGGGCCGCTCGGCGGCTACAGTGGATAGCGATGAAACTGCATTCCTGGGTACCGCAATCCTGGCGTTGGTTCCTACTCGCACCTGCTTCGGTGGCGCTCGGGTGGGCACTGGATGCGGTGGGGCTACCGGCCGCGTGGATCATTGGCGCGATTGTGGTGGCGGGCACGTGGAGCTTGTCGACGGGCGAGCAGCTGAATGTGCACCCGCTGTTTTATCGGTTTGGGCGCGGGATCATCATGACGCTGGCGGCGGTGCCGTTGACGCAGATTCCGGCTGCTGACCTGCTGCATTTCCTGCTTCCCGGGTTGTTTGTGACTGCGTTTACCGTGACCGTAGGCGTGGCTGGTGGCGTGCTGTTATCGCGTGCGCAGCCGCGGCACATCAGCCCAGAAACGGGTGTGTTGTCGATGTTGCCGGGTGGGGCGTCGGTGGTGTCCACGTTGGCGATCGATTTCGGGGCGAATTTCCGTTATGTCATGCTCACGCAGTTTTTGCGGGTGCTGGTGTTGTCGCTGACGCTGCCGGTGATCGTGCATCTATTTATGAGTGGGCAGCTGCACGAGGAGGGTTTGAGCAACGATAGCCCCTGGTGGATGCTGCTGGTTTTCGCCGCGATCGCCCTGGGTGCCGAGCCGGTGGCGCGGAAGTTGCGTGTGCCTGCGGCGACGGCGTTGGGGCCGCTGTTGGCGACGGTGTTGGCGGCCGCGCTTCTTCCCGACGACGTCGAGGTGGCACCGCCGGCATATTTGGCGATTGTCGCGTTTTTGTCCATCGGTTGGGTGTGCGGTGGTTCGCTGCAGCGCGATACGCTGGCGTTTTTCTCGAAGCAGTTGCCTGCAACGTTCGCGTTTTTGGGTGCGTTGATGGCGGTGTGCGCGCTGAGCGCGTGGCCGCTGACGGTGTGGCTGGATATTTCGTATTTCGAGGCCTACTTGGCCACTAGCCCCGGCGCGCTGGAGACGGTGTTGGCGTTGTCTGCGGAAGGCAGTGCTGGTGCCGAGGTGGTGGCGATCCAGATCATCCGCTTGTTGGCGGTGTTATTGCTGGCTAGCTGGTTGCCGCAGGTGTTGCATGCGGTGCGGAAGCTGCGGCGATAGGTGCGGTTTGACCTCTTTATTGACGAGAATCTCCAGCCAAGTGTCCAAGGCCAATTGCATTCAAAATCGCACCAAATAAGCTCCAGCAGCACAGCCTGCAATTTTTGCCCGACAAGGAAAAGCTAATTATGCATAAGGCGTTACTCAATGGGCTACTTGGTATAGCCATTGGCGGAATTGCAATCCTTATAGTGTGGGTCATACTTCCCTCCCCTGAATCTCCTTGGTTCTTCTTTGCCGCTTTTCTAGCAATAACCGCTATCAGTGCTGCAGCTGAAATCATCCAAGGCTTAATAAAAAGAAAGAGAAAGAAGCCGGATTCAGGCCCAACCTGAACATAACACTCAACATAACACCGGTGTTATGTTATGTGGGAAGTTAAGGTGTTATGTTCGGGCATCGGGGTCACCGGACTCATTCTTACCGCCCTCATTCTTCACGACGCGATAGCGCTGCTTGGGGCTACGCTGTGGTTCGGTACGTTCTGCATAACCGGTTTTCACCAGTGCGTTGAGCGCTTTTTGTACAGCCGTTCGGCTCAGCTGGGTTTCGTTGACCAATTCCGTTGTCGACCATGATTCCTTTTCTCCCAACAACTGTTTCACCTGGTCAGTAGCGGTTCCATGGCGCTCTTCTTGGATCACTCGCCGTTTATAAAAAGTGATGGTGAAATGCGTCAGGGAGTTTTTGTATTTCGGTGGCGGCATGAGCGCTTTCGCCAAAGCCTGCTCAATCACCGCAATACCAGAACCCCTGTTTTCCGCGACGGGGCCACCATCATCGAAGCGGAGCTCTTCTAAAAAAGTTGAAAGCCGCTGGTTGCGCGAGCTAGTCACACCAGCCTCTCCTAGATTTCCGGTGGTCACGCCGCCATAAAGGCCACCTGGGTTAGTGATTTCCAGCCGGTCTTCGTACATCATGATCTGCACCTGGCCACCGCGCGCTTCCGGCGAGTAGTCGCGGTGCATCAGCGCATTCACCAAGGCCTCACGCACTGCTTCCAGTGGGTAATCAGGCATGTCCGTGCGATAAACATCGCCGATCTTGCTGGCAGTGCGCATATTCTTGCGCACCATAGCGATGCCAGCTTCTACCATGTCCGGGATGGTTCCCGGCAAAGTGGCACTATCGAGGAACCTCACGCCGTCGGCAAGTTCACCGATCTCCGTGCCTGGAATAAGTGCGAAAGCCACGGTCAACCGCGGGAAAAATTGCTGTGGATAATCCCCCATCGTCAACAGCGCGGCGAAGGTCGGGTGATCGTCGGCAAGCACCCCAAGCCGATACTGCGCAACATCGTTGCCCTGCGCGAAAGTCTTTGGGCGCAGCTCTTTTTGTCGACGCAGAAAAGACTCCAGTAACTCGGTGTCCAAATCCTCTGGGCCAGCACCTTCTACCGGGGCATAATCCCAGGTTGGCTGTTGTTTTTCTTCCAACAACCGATCAATTTCATATTGCTTAAGCAACCGCTCGCCATCACCGGTGCGGGTATAGGCTCCTTTATATAAGCCCCTTTCAGAGACATAACAAGGTTTATCTTGCCGACGCAACGGCTCCACTTCGACGACAACCAGTTTGCTGCCTTCAAAAACATGGGTGGACACATCTGGGCGCACCACCGGGGTCAGTTGCTCGCACCGCGTCGCAATTGCATCGGTGGCCTGCGTGCTATCGAAACCCTCGATGGGAGAATATCCGTTCTGTTCATCAAGTCCCACCAGTACGATGCCACCGTCATCGTTGGAAAAGGCAGACAGGGTTTCTAGTACGTTCTTGCCGACGCGTGATTTCACCTCCACCCGCTGGGTTTCCCCAACTATGCGCAGGTGATGAATCATTTCACGCAGCTGCTCAGCATCCATAATGCGAGCATAACACTCAACATAACACCGGTGTTATGTTATGTGGGAAGTTAGGGTGTTATGCTGCATCGGAAAACGGGCCAGCCGTATCTTAACTAGCAAAGGACAACCCTAATTATCATTAGATCTCTTCCTCGTCTTCTTCTATCCCCTCATTTGATTGGCTCAAAATATGAAGGGGATCTTTTTTATTATCTGGCTCCTGTTGCACACATTCTCTTCGCCCGTCAATGTGCTCACTCAGACTCGGAGAAATAGAACCCCACATAGGGTCTAAAATAAAATCAATACCAGACCGACGTGCATGTTTTGCAGCTGGAACGAAGTCACTATCTCCCGAGATCATAATGATCTGGTTAACAACGTTTCTCTCAGCTAACGAGGCGATATCCAAACCTATGCGCATGTCAACGCCTTTTTGAAGTGTACTGGGTTTTGTTCCTAGGCATTTACCTTATTTTCCATTATTTCCCGGGACTCATCTTGTTCCCAAAACCCGACTTCAACCTCGACCGGGGTTCGGTACCCCAAGCTTTGGTGGAGTCTGGATTCATTCCACCAATTCACCCACTCAAACGTCGCGATCTCCACCTCGACAACGTCATTCCACCTGCGAGTATGGATCAGCTCGTTCTTGTAGGAGCCGTTCACGTTTTCCGCTAGAGCATTGTCATAGGAATCGCCAACCGTTCCAGTGGAAGATTGAATCCCGAATTCAGTGAGCTTCTCGTTGTAGACAACGCTGACGTACTGTGAGCCGTGGTCAGAATGGTGCACCAAACCTGTTGTTTCTTCAGCACACATGATCGCTTGGTTGAGAGCTTGCAGCGGTAAAACTTCGGTCCGCAAGGAATCCGATAGCGCCCATCCGACGATGCGCCGAGAAAACACATCGGTGACAAACGCGGCATACACAAAGCCTTTCTTCGTGCGCACGTAGGTAATGTCAGCCACCCACAACTTATTTGGCCCCGAAGCTGTGAACTCGCGCCCCACCAAGTCCGGGCGCAGATCCGCCACGTTGGGCTTACGCGTTGTGATTGGTGATCGGCCTTTGCCTTTGCCAGAAACACCAGCCAGGCGCATCAGCCGGGCAGTGTGTTCACGACCGATATCAATTCCTTCACGGCGAAGAGCATGCCACATTTTTCGCACACCGTAGACACCGTAATTGTCCCGATGAACGGTGCTGATACGTTCGACTAGAGCAGCATCGCGAAGGCGACGAGCACTGGGCCCACGAGCTTTGGACTGGCGGTAACCACGCGAGGTGATAAACCCGCCAACCCGGTTATTCTTCAACGTCGTACAGATGAACTCGATTGAGAAACGATCCCGGTATTTATCGATGAACCGGATCATTTCCGACGTTTGGGGTCGAGTTCCGACGCGAAAAAAGCTGACGCAGCCTTCAGCAGTTCGTTGGTATCCCGTAGCTCTTGGTTTTCACGTCGCAGCCTGGAGATTTCGGCTTGCATATCCTCTGGCATGCGTTCGACAACACGTCCTTCACGTCGAACGGCTTGCGTCCATTGTCTTGCTGTGTGCCGAGACCCCTAGTTTCGGCGCCACAATCTTGCACGCTTGTTGCATTGAAAGATTCTCCGCCAAGATGCGGTCTTCCACGAGACGGACCACACGGTCCTTGGCATCCTGGTCAAATTTTTTGGGCATGGTCCAGATTTTCCCATCTACTCAGACGGAACAAAACCTGGGACACTTCATTTTGAGTTATTTCCAACACGAAATCGGTCAAGTCCGTTTCAGTGGTGTTTCTATCTTTCGATAAAGCATGCAGTGTGATGATGTCAGGGGCCATCACGTGCTCGGTGCTCTAACTGGTTCATGCGACCTCCTTGGTGGTATCAGCATCAATGACGTTCGCGGTGATCATCGCCCTGGTTTGCGCCAGACTGGTTAGTGACATGTAGCGGTTTTGCTGAATCCAGTCATCATGTTGTTCTGCCAGGACAGCGCCAACAAGGCGCACGACAGCGTCACGATTGGGGAAAATTCCTACGACATCTGTGCGCCGACGGATTTCACGATTGAGCCGTTCAGTAGGGTTATTCGACCAGACTTTCTTCCACACTGATTTCGGGGCGTTAGTAAATGCCAGAAGCTCTTCACGGGCTTCTTCCAAGTAGCTGGCAACGTGCGGGAATTTATCTTCACAAAACGCTACGACCTCACGTGCTTGGGACCACACCGATTCCGAGTCTGGTTGCTGGAATATCGTATGAAACATCGCCGATAGGGTTGGCCACTGCGCCTTAGGCACCATCGAAGACAGGTTTTTAGCGAAATGCGTCCGGCACCGCTGCCAGGACGCATTCGGTAATACCTCACTAATCGCATGCTGGATACCTAGATGCACGTCACTGGTGACAAGATAGACCTCATCAAGTCCGCGAGCTTTAAGATCCCGAAAGAACCCGATCCACGAGGCCATAGACTCAGATGTTGCAACTTGCATGCCCAATAGCTCACGATAGCCTTCGGCATTAACCCCGGTGGCCAGCAGTACAGAGGTTTTAACGACTCGTCCGCCTTCACGAACTTTCATGGTCAAAGCATCACACGAGACATACAGATACGGGCCGGTATCAAGCGGTCTGGTGCGGAAGTCTTCGACTATCTCGTCAAGGTCTTTAGCCATGTCAGATACCTGCGACTTTGAGAGATTATTGATTCCCAAACTGGCAACGAGATCGTTCATCCTGCGTGTGGATACGCCCTTTAAATAGCAGGTGGCTATTACGGTTGTTAGTGCTCGTTCTGCCCGGGTTCGTCGTTCCAATAACCAGTCCGGGAAAAATGACCCGGTACGTAGTTTGGGTACAGCGACATCAATGGTGCCAACACGAGTATCAAGATCGCGGTGGCGGTAGCCGTTGCGGACATTAGTTCGAGACTCAGACGTGGTGGCGTAGTCGGCGCCGCAGATTTGGTCGGCTTGGGTGGACAGGATTTGGTTGATGAATCCTTGAAGCATCTCGCGCATCAGATCAGGAGAGGCTTGGGCGAGTAATTCGTCTAAATAGTTGGTCGTGTCTATAGAATAAGGGCTAGCGGCCATCGTGGTTATCCCTTTCGAGGAAGTGTGGTTATGGAATCGAAAGGTACTACGGTGGCCGTCGGCATCATTCATGAGGGCCCACCGTCAGTTACAAATACACCACACTAAAGGACGCAACCCACGAAATCATTCTCTTGCAGATCCGATGCTGACAACTCGCCTCTGCACAGTTTTTTCAGAGGGCGATCTTTAAGTGTATAAGTTCCCTGGGTCGCTAATTCTTCACCGCGGCGAAAGGCTACTTTTCTTTTTGTTAGCAGAGACTTATGAAATTGTTTTGTCCAGCGAAATTGTGGACTCTGACCCAGATTAACTTGTTTTTGGGTCAGAGGGTGATAGACAACCCTCTCAGATGGGGGACAGTCATAATAAAAGATTCGGTACAAGCCCGATTTAGATTTCCGGATGTGCCGTCTACAGTATTCGAACAGTTTGCTCGCTCTGTCCTCAGGTTGTTTGTCTCCAAATAACGTTTTAGCCCTGCGCTTGTAGTATCCACCATCTATAAGAATGGCAGTAGTGATTTGCCTTAACGGAGCTTGTTTACGTTATCTTGACATGCAACAACCTTTACCCAAAAGATGAACCCCAGTCATCGGCACTTCCCTTATCAACAGGAGGTCAACGGCTGGGGTTGATAACTTACAATGTAGCCGACTTCTCAAGTTTGCTCAAGCCAACTCGCCGTTTTGTGCCTGTCGATTGTGCGTATCTATATTGTGCAGGCATCCCGACTCCGCGCTCTACCAAAACATCACTACCCCGCGATATATTCCGCGGCCTGCGAATCATCCGGCAGCAGCGCGCTTGCTTCACCGTGGGTGGTAATCACCAGCGCATCACGTGCACGCGAGGAAGCCACATAAAGTGAAAGTGCCCTAAGAATCATTACTGGGCATACCAAGGTATTTCAGTCCGGAGTTCTATAGTTTTGACGCGTATACCCTGAGGAAAATATCAAAGCCCCAAAAAGAGGAAAACACCGTACGATATATACGATTTCACCATTACATATATCGTCAATGCGTAAAGAATAGATGACAATATATACAGTGTGGGACTTAACCTATCTATACCATTTGAAAACAGCTGAAATATTTTTTCACAAAGGTTGCAAATGTTAGAAATAGGGAAAATATTGTCGTACAGAAAAGTAGTACAACGGGGAATATCAATTATTCAAAGTCCCTTATTTTAATCCCAAAATCTAAAACGGCTCCTGCGAACCACTCATCCCCGCATACGCGGGGAAAACCGTCGGCGTTTGGCATTCAGTCAACCTCCCGGGTTGAGTTGGAGTGAAGTGTGCTCGCTTGGACCAAGCTGCGTGGAGCGCCCGGCTCTGCCTGCCCTGGTCTCATGCGTGACTATGCCAGCGATTAACGTGCGGTCAGCCGTCTAGTGAACCCACCCAATCTGCATACCAATCCGGCCACATGATAGGCGAGGAAGATAATTGCTCTGAACGACCATCTGCATAAACAATTACAGAACCTACCCCCCTTATTGCACTTTCACCTTTTGGAACTCTCTGCCTAAAAATGAGCACATCATCAACATCGTCAGAAAACACTGCACCGTATTCATAATATTCATCCGCAATTTTCTGCGCCTGCTGTTTATCCATCATTTTGTGTTCTCCTTTTTCATTACATCAATTGCACCGTCGGTGAGTTCTTGATCGTCAGTGCGGACTAACCATAATTGGTGAGTTTTTGCCCCACTGGCATATGTTGCTGTGGGGACTATTTTACCTGGTTGCGCGTCGTAAAAAACGATTTTTCCGTTGACTTTCTCCCAGTTCCACATATGCCCACCACCGTCTTTCCAGTCAGCCGACGCTACACCGTGTGCACCTTCAGGGACCGCTCTATTCATCTGGTGAATAGTCGATTGGTTCCAGCTTTTACCCCTAGTCTTTTTGACTGCTCTCCAAAGTGGTCTGTATCTACCATCTGTCGTCTGGAAACTGATAGCGGTCGCTAGACCCGCATTGGTCCTGTCTGCATTGGCCGGTAGCGGGCTGCGCATAGGTTCCATCTCGGCTCATCCCCGCATGCGCGGGGAAACAGATGATTGCTATAGCGATTAGCCACTCCATCTGGCTCATCTCCGCATGCGCGGGGAAAACAGCCCCACCTTGCCTAACCGCAGGGTGGGGCGGGGAAAACTCCGAATTTTCAAGCAGCTTTCAGCGCGCGGCCGGCCCATCCCCGCATGCGCGGGGAAAACATGACACCGATTTTCATATCCTACGCGCGTGGGGGCTCATCCCCGCATGCGCGGGGAAAACCCTTTGGAATTTTCTAATGGTTGCCCCGCTCTGGGCTCATCCCGCATGCGCGGGGAAAACACGACGGCCGCACCTACCCCGGTCTGAAGCTCGGGCTCATCCCCGCATGCGCGGGGAAAACTGCGTGGCAGGCTGCGGTTGATGAGTCGCCGCGGGCTCATCCCCGCATGCGCGGGGAAAACGTTCCGGTTCCCCCCGGTAGCCGCCGGTTTTGGGGCTCATCCCCGCATGCGCGGGGAAAACCCGGTAACGATGGTGTTTGCGGCTTTGGTGAGGGGCTCATCCCCGCATGCGCGGGGAAAACCTGATTTTGAAATCATTGAGCACGATGGGTCGAGGCTCATCCCCGCATGCGCGGGGAAAACGTAGCTAGCGACCTTATTTAGATGCTGGGCGCGGGCTCATCCCCGCATGCGCGGGGAAAACGGGATAATGAGTCGAAGATTCAGGCTGTCGCTGGGCTCATCCCCGCATGCGCGGGGAAAACTTCAGCGCATTTAGCCAGCATCGTGGGGCCCAGGGCTCATCCCCGCATGCGCGGGGAAAACGTTCCGGTTCCCCCCCGGTAGCCGCCGGTTTTGGGGCTCATCCCCGCATGCGCGGGGAAAACCCGGTAACGATGGTGTTTGCGGCTTTGGTGAGGGGCTCATCCCCGCATGCGCGGGGAAAACCGACTGCACCACAACACTGATCCACAGCTAATCGGCTCATCCCCGCATGCGCGGGGAAAACTTTGGAGGTCTACCTCATAGGCCATAGTTTTTAGGCTCATCCCCGCATGCGCGGGGAAAACCTGGACAGAGATCTCGAGCTCGAGAGATCACCGGGCTCATCCCCGCATGCGCGGGGAAAACACTTGAAATCTTCGGTAACTTCCACACCAGCGGGGCTCATCCCCGCATGCGCGGGGAAAACGTCCGGTGCTACTTGAAAAGTGTTCCCGTCAGGGGCTCATCCCCGCATGCGCGGGGAAAACTTGGCTATCCATTTACCCGGCCCGCTGCCGTGGGGCTCATCCCCGCATGCGCGGGGAAAACTTGATCGAAAAAGGTGCTGATCTCGCAGCAACGGGCTCATCCCCGCATGCGCGGGGAAAACCTTAGAGCTTCACACGTAAGACGCTGCCTTGAAGGCTCATCCCCGCATGCGCGGGGAAAACCCCTAGCACAGCACCGGCAGCGAATTGGGCAAGGGCTCATCCCCGCATGCGCGGGGAAAACTTGATCGAAGCGCACGGTAATCGTTGCCGATCGGGCTCATCCCCGCATGCGCGGGGAAAACGGACAATTCAACTGTTCTTCCAACGGGTCCGGGGGCTCATCCCCGCATGCGCGGGGAAAACGATGATCCGACGATTGATCGGGAAACTGGCGCGGGCTCATCCCCGCATGCGCGGGGAAAACGAGATTCCGGTGTCGCGCCTTGTGGCTTACGTGGGCTCATCCCCGCATGCGCGGGGAAAACTGATGGTGACCCCCGTTGGGTTGCCGCGCTGAAGGCTCATCCCCGCATGCGCGGGGAAAACCATGCTTTGTATGCGCTTGCTTTTGGGCACATGGGCTCATCCCCGCATGCGCGGGGAAAACTCTAGCGTCTGAACCTCTTTCTCCAACAGCTCAGGCTCATCCCCGCATGCGCGGGGAAAACTACAGACGTCGTCCACGTAAGAGGACAGTGACAGGGGTCATCCCCGCAGGCGCGGGGG
>ERZ1023415.134-NODE-134-length-10544-cov-17.266184_pt1 | contig 10544 bp, 7 predicted proteins | sample MGYA00380510_ERZ1023415 | MGnify/ENA primary metagenome ERZ1023415 (study PRJEB33173, sample SAMEA4830299) | metagenome | study: EMG produced TPA metagenomics assembly of the PRJEB25223 data set...
GCGCACGCAGGTGGGGCCGGCGTTTGATGATTTGTTGGATGCGCTTGGGCTCTAGGCTTCGGGGTTAGTTTTGTGTGCTAGTTTCGTCCACTAGTTTTCGTGTTTTGGGTTCGCCTGGCTGGCACCCTTTTTCAACCCGGTGCGGATGATCGCGCGCACATGTTTGTTTGTGGGTAGATCCTGGTGCTGCACATTCGCGCGCGGAATGATGTCCTGCACCCACACGTTGCGTACTTGGTGTGCCGGACCGTTGAGAAAGCAGGTTTCTGGCGGCTGGACGACGGTGTCTTGTCGGCTGGCAATGCAGGTGTAGTCGACGCCGTCTTCTAATTCGCCGCTGCCGTATCTGGCACCGCCGTCGTCGTTGAAGACCGCAAAGATTTCCGATCCGGTGATCTGCTGAAACCCGACCGGCCCGAACCAGTGCTGAATCAGTGAGTGCATGATGTTTTCCGTCAGATTGTTGGTGACCAGCGGGCTTAAGATTCCGCCCATGGTGGTGCCGTGGTTCGGCGCGCCGAGACTGACCAGGTGTTTGACGTAGCGGGCTTGGCCACTGGTGCGCATCCAGTAGCGGGCCAGCAGCCCGCCTTGGGAGTGTCCGATGAGGATGACTTGCTCGGCACCGGTGATGGTGCGTACCGCCTCGATATAGGCCCCGAGCTGCACCGCGGATTCTTCCATGGCGGCGGTGCCGCGCTTGCCGTAGTCCGGGGCGAACACACACCATCCGTCGGCACGCAGTTCGGTGCCGAGTTCTTGCCACACGCCTTTCGTATCGACGGTGCCGTGGATCAGGATCACCGGCCATGGTTTTTCTGCGCTGGGGCGGGCGGACCAGTCGTCTTCGAAGACGCCGCGTGGCTTGAAGCGTGCGCCAAGCGGCAGGTGACGGGAGCTATCGAAGTTGTAATGGGATTTTTCCGCGGTTTGCGAGCCGTCCTCTGGTTCTGGAGCGTTTCCTGATTCTTGGTCGGTGGCGGCGTGATGGTGGGCGTGTTTGCCGCGCAGGTTCAGTGATTCTGCGATTTCGGCAACGACGCTTTCTGGGATTGTGCTGGTGCTGACTTCCGTGGCGTGATGCGCTAGTGGTTCGGGGAGTTTGGAGGCGGGCACGCTGAACGATGGCGAGGTTAGTTCCGTCCACTGTTGGCTAAGGTGCCTGCGCAGCGAGTTTTTCAGGCGGGTGAGTGAGCTGCTGACGGATTCGGTGAATGATTCCGTGCTCTGTTGTGCTGTGTTCTGTTCCGCGTCGCGTTTCGCGCTCTGTTCCGTGCCGCGTTTCGCGCCGTGTTTCCTGTCTGCCATGGCGAATGTCCAACTTCCTCGGATCGAAGATGAGCCCCATTGTAGAGCGTAGGTTGTTTTGTTCGGGATGCGTTCCGGAAGATTGGAAACAGTAGACGCGATGTTGCGGCCCGCTGAACAGGAACGATGTGCTGGTATCAATCTTTTGTACAGTGTTGATGAATAAAAAGAATGAAAGATTTACTACTAGGGTTGACAACCCTAACTTCTGCGCCTAAAGTGAGGGTTACCTCAAGGGGTGATGGAGGAGCAAGCTCCGGCTCAACCATCTAAAATAATCAGTCATGGGAATAGGAACAACCGTCGGCGAGAGTCGGCGGTTGTTTCTTTTTGTCATATAACCCTCCTCAGGGATGCGAGGGGTATGCGACAAAGTCGGGTTAAGTAGCAAAAATGTGTCTGGTTGGGGTGTCGACCAGCGTATTGTGTCTTTTTTGCAAATAGTGGACGAAAAAGGCCACTTTTAACGGGCCTATTTGCAAAAAAGTCACAAGATTCAGGTAAATAGCAGCGTTAAGTAGCACGACCAGTGGCTGCCGAACCTCCAAGATGGCCAAGCCTGGGCTTTTGTGGCACGCGCCGGCAGTCTGCAATACTTCTTTCGTATCCCAAAAGCCTAGTAAGCAAATCCTTATATATCTACTTCGAGGAGGTTTTCTTGTGGCTTCCACAGCGAAAGTGCCACTAACTTTCGCCGAACTCGCCCCGGAGGAATCGCCAGACCTGGTGTATTTCTCCAGTGTTTCTGAAAACACGCACCGGTTCGTTCAAAAACTAGGCCGTCCTGCAGTGCGCATCCCCGTGCACCCACGAAAAGAGGGCATGATCCGGGTTTCCCGCCCGTTTGTCCTGGTCACTCCGACCTATGGCGGCGGCGATCGTCGTCGTGCCGTACCCAAGCAGGTTATTGCGTTTCTTAACGACGAAACCAACCGTGGTTTCATCCGCGGCGTCATTACGTCGGGAAACACCAATTTCGGCTCCGATTTTTGTATTGCCGGAGCAATCATCTCATCTAAATGCCAGGTTCCCGAGCTCTACCACTATGAGCTGTTGGGCACTGACCGTGACGCTGCAGTCGTGCGTGAAGGCCTGGATAAATTCTGGAAGGAGCAGTAATTAATGACCATCTATGACTATTCCGCCACCCCAACGGCGTTTCGCGACGACTCTGTGGTGCGTCTGCGCCCGGTGAATTGGAACCGGATGCACGATGAGAAGGACTTGGAGGTGTGGAACCGTCTGACCTCCAATTTTTGGCTGCCGGAAAAGGTGCCGCTGTCCAATGATCATTCTGATTGGCGCAATCTCAGCGAGCTTGAGCGCGAGCTGACAATGAAGGTGTTCACCGGTTTGACCATGCTGGATACCGTGCAAGCGTCGGTCGGTGAGGTGAGCCAGATTCAGGATGCGCGTACCGAACACGAAGAAGCTGTCTACACCAATATTGCTTTCATGCAGGCGGTGCATGCGAAGTCTTATTCTTCTGTGTTTTCGACACTCTCGAGCACCACAGAAATCGATGCGGCCTATAAGTGGGCCGTGGATAACGACGTGTTGCAGGCCCGGTCGAAAGCCGTGCTCAAGCACTACTACGGCGATAGTACTCTCAAGCGCAAGGCGGCTGCTACGCTGCTGTCGTCGTTTTCTCTGTATGCCGGGTTCTATCTGCCGCTGTATTTCGCAGCCCGCGGCAAGCTGACCAATACTGCTGATATGGTTCGGCTCATTTTGCGCGATAAGGCGGTGCACGGCTACTACTCGGGCTATAAATTTCAGCGTGGTTTAGAAACCTACGACGAGGTAACGCAGACGGAAATCAAAGATTTCGTCTATATGCTTCTCGACGAACTCTATGAACTCGAGCTGAGCTATTCGGAGGAGCTTTACCGTCCTTTGGGTCTTTACGACGACGTCGTGAAGTTTATTTGCTACAACGCGAATAAGGCGCTGATGAATCTGGGGTTGCCGCAACGTTTCAGTGATGAAGAATCTACTGTGAAACCGGAAATTCTGGCTGCGCTTACTCCGGGTTCGGATGAAAACCATGATTTCTTTTCTGGTTCTGGGTCTTCGTATGTCATTGGTAAGGCCGAAGAAACCGAAGACGACGACTGGGATTTCTAAGTCATAGTTGCGGGCGGGATTCCCTGTCCGGGGAATCCCGGTGAGTTTTGCGCTGCCGCAAGCACCTGGCCCCATTTTTAGGGGTATCCGGGGGTATACCTGCAAGCTAATCCTTACTTATTTTTAATCTATAGGTTAACCTTTCCTCGGTTATTTAAGTGCACGCTATTGTATTTCGAGGAGATGATTGTGGCAGCTAAAAAATCCCGCCGGATTAGCTCGGTGGGTATCGCGCTGGGACTGTTCAGTCTGGTACCTGCTTTAACCCCAATTGCCGGGGCGCAGACAGGGCAACCGCCAGTTGGTGCCGAACAAGCACAGAATGTTGCTACCGAAAACGGCGCTACTGAAAACGTGGTCCCGGAAAGCGGTAAAGGTAGCTTGAACTGGGCATTGCGCGATTCGTTCCTGCGCTATTCCTTGGGCGCAACCAACGTTGGTGACGGTGCCACCAAGATCTACTCCAACGGCACCACGACGCCATCGTCGGAAAGCGACACCGTTGAGCAGTACTACAAGTTCAACTTGAAAAACGCGAGCTTCGAGGACGCAACTCACATCACCCGGGCGGAATTTGAAGGCAGCATTGAATACTTCAAGTACTGCGAAGGTAAGCCAGCGCAGCGTGGCAACTGCTCGTTGGAGCTGACCATCAAAGATCCCACCATCGTGTTGAGCCCAGAAGGCTCCTACGTGGAAGCTGATGTGCGTTCTAAGCAGTATCCAAGCGGCGAAATCTTCGAAAAAGAGGACGCTAAAATTGCGAATGCTTGGACTAAGACCGCCAAGTTCGAAGAAAAAGATGGCAAGGTTTCCTGGAACGGCATCAACACCTCGCTGACTGAAGATGGTGTGCGCACCTTCTCGAACTTCTATGACTTGGGCGGCCCGCTGGCTCCACTGAGCTTCGAATATGAGGGCAAGGGTGCCCGTCCGGGTAATGACTCGGCACCAGTGGCCGTTGGCGGGAGCTTCCGGTCTAACCAGGTGGTTGGTAACGATACGATGATCGGTTTGCAGGATTATGTAGCGCTGGCGACCCGTGTGAGCTCTGCAGATAAAGCTGCAGTGGAACTCATTGATCCTGCCACCATGAAGGCAGTGGGTGCTCCGCTGGAAACTCCGCTGGTTTATAACCAGGCGCTTCTATTCACTAAGGGTGCGGGTAACCGCATTTATTGGGTAGAAGGACAGACTCTGAAATCTGCCACAGCTTCTGCGCAAGGTTGGTCTGTACCAGAAGTAGTTGCTGAGGGTATTGGTGTCGAGCCTGCTGGTATTGCTTACGATGCTGCCAACGACCGTGTAGGAATCATCGCACGCGGCACCAACGATAATGACTCAACGTTGACCTGGGTCGCGGCTTCTGGTGAAAAAACGACTGCGACATTGACCGCACCTCAAGATGTGGTGAAGGCCCATGATGAAGAGCTTTTCCTTTACGGAAAAGGCTATAACCGGAACCTTTACGGTGAGGTTGGAATCACTGCTTTGCCTACAAGCATGAGTGTGATGCCAGACGGCAATATTTTATATCTGCCGGCGGTTGCGGTTGATCGCGAAAGCGGGGGTAGTTACCGTGTGCCACCAGTGCTAATTCAACCAAATGGTGAAGCGAAGTTAGCCCCTGGTGGGACTGAACTTGGCGAAAAAATCGGTGACTCTACTTATGCGACAGAAATGGCTACTGATGGCGCAAATGTAGCCTTCTATAGTCGAGACAGTTACAACTCCGGTATGCAATTCTTCCGTTATGAAGGCGGCGAATTGAAGCCACAGTCCGAACGTGGCTTGGTTGGTGACCTAAAGAAGATCTCCGAAGTTGCTTTCGTCGGCGATAAGGCTTTGGTTACCAACGAAGCGAGCTCGAAGTTGAGCTGGGTAGATCCGGTGACCAAGCAGGTTACTGACAGCATTACCCTGCCAAATCAAAAAGGTACCGCTGATCAGCACCGCAACCTGTTGCAGTGGAAAGATAAGGTATTCGCTTATTCCATCGAGACGAACAACGAGACCTATCTTGAAAACGCCGTCATCCTGCGTCTGGATTCCACCGACCCGCAGGTCGGCGACCACACTGAACAGGTAGAGCCACCAGCGCCTACAGAGCCGGAAAAGCCGGAAACCCCAGAAAATCCACAAAAGCCAGGAGCTGAAGCGGAAGGACAAGCTGGGGCTGACGAGAAGAAACCAGCTGAAGACGAGAAACCTGCTGACAAGAAACCAGCCGACGACAATAAACCTGCCGAGCCGAGCAAGCCTTCTGAGGAAGCCAAGCCAGCAGGCGAGCAGGACACGGAAGCCAAGCCTGGTGAAGATTCCGCTGCAGAATCCACCACCGAGCCTGAACAGAAAGAAAAGCCTGCTGATTCCAAAAAGGGCAAGGACGGCAAGAAGTCGCAGTCTATTTGGGAGCGTATTTCTGGATTGTTCTCGAATGGTCTTGAGAAGATCACCAAGTTCTTCAACTGGCTATTCTCGCTGCCACGCGTTTGGTTTTCCTCTTAACGCATAAGTCAAATGTATGTGGCGCTTTAGGTGCGCGCATGCAGGCTAGTTTTGCGCCACCTTTGGGTAGGTAGTAATTCTGGCCGGGGCGTCGAAGAGCATCGGCGCCCTTTTTCTTTTCGCCTCCCGACATTTTGCTTATAGGCAGCCTAAATAATAATGTGTGTTGGTTAGTATTGTTAGGCGTAGCTTAAAATACTATGATTAATTTGTGCGCTTTGCGCATTCCTCTATCAAAATCCTTTCAGAAAGGAACTACTTTGCGAGCCAATTTCCGGGCAGGACGGATCGTTCTTTCTGCCTTGACAGCCTCATCCATCATGTTGGGTGCAGGCGCTGCTGCTACAGCCGCACCAGCCGAAACCCCAGATGCGGTAGCCCCACAGTCAGCACAGCCAGCTTCCGTGCCGGACGTAAACCACGGATGTAAAGTTCCAGAAACATTGGACCAGCGGAAATCCAATGTGCAACTGGACGTCACCTACTCGCCAGAGCCAATTGACCCTACACAGGAAACGAAATTCCAATTCAAGGGCAAAGGCTACGATGCAAATACCGAACCCGCGTCACGGCACGGTGTGTACCTCATCATCATCGATAACGCGAAGTGGAAGCTGAACAAGTGCCTGGGCATCTCGGGCCAGGGCGATGGCTTGGTCGAGCGTTGGATTACCCGTGCAGAGATGAAAGACGGGGAATGGGAAAAAGAAATTGTAGTTCCACCAGAGACTTTCCAGCCTGGTAAGACATACACCGTCGGCGTTGCAGCCGCACACGGCCCAGTGTTGACTGAACGTTACTTTGACCGCGGCATCAATATTAAAATTCCGGATGCTCCGAAGATCGACAAGATCGCTGCTCCCACGAACTTGAAGGCAGAGGTCGACGCACGGAATAACGTCAAGCTGAATTGGGAGTTTGAGCACAATCTGCCGAATATGCGCTGGCGCACGACATTGCAGTGTATCACCAGTTGTGATCGTATTTTCAAAAAAACTCGGCAGTATGACGTCAACTCTGGCGTAGCCCGGGAATACACTTTCGCGGATTCTGACCCAGGTGTATATATCGCTGAGGTTGAAGCCAACCGTCAGAGTGGTGGCAAATGGGAACCCCTCGGCAAGACTGTCTCGGAGCCATTCGCTGTCGGCGCAGGAATTAAAGTTCCGGAATACGTGACTGATGCAGAGGCTGCAAAGGCCAAGTTGGCGGAGCTGGAGGCAACCGCGGCTGAGACGCAGCAAAAATCTGCTGAGCTGGCAGCTCAGGTTGAAAGCCAGGCTGAGTTGATTGCAAAGCTGCAGAGCGAGTACGTCAAAGCCAAAGAATCTGGTGAAGCGCAGGAGTCTAAGGTTGCTGAAGTAACCGCTGAGCTGGAGAAAGAACAGGCCGCAAAGCAGGAGCTCGAGCAGAAGCTTGCCGACGCGGAGCAGGCAAAGCAGGCTGCGCAGACTGAGCTTGCAGCCACCAAACAAGAGGTGGAGAAGGTTTCGCAGAAGCTGGCTGAGGTAGAGAAATCGGTCGCAGAAAACAATAAGAAGACGCAAACAGGTTCGAGTACTGGTGATGCTGGCGTCCAGACTTCTTCTGTACAGCAGAATGACTCCGGCTCCAGCAATGGTGAGGGATCCTTCTTCGATACCATCGCGAAGTATTTTGAAAACGGTGGATTTTTCGGTGCCTTGGGCGGAACCGTATGGAAGATCTTGCAGCACATCTTCGGTTCACTGCGCTCTTTGCTGCAGTTCTAAAGTATGACTAAAGCACTGCAAGGTTGTCGTGAACTACTTGATGTCCTGATCTGCTAGTTAGACGGCAGTGTCGCTTATCCGGGGTCTGTATTCAGGCCTCGGATTTGTCATTTTGTGTAAACATGCAAAAGGCGGGTAAACCCTGTTAAAGGGCTTACCCGCCGAATGTGTACCGTTCAGGATTGCTTATTTATGCTGAGCGAGGAGGTTTCAACAGTTTTAGATCTTGAATGGCAAGTTATTCATGAAGTGCTGAAACTGTGGGCCGAATACCTTGTGGAACAGGTTGCCGATCATCGTGGCCATGCCAGCGAAAGTTGCTAGACCAAGAGCAACGTTGAAGAACTGTTGTAGTTTGCTCAGGCCCTTGTTATCAGCAGGGTTGCTGCTGAAGTCTGCACCCAGCGAGGAACCAGGAGCCTCTGGCTTTGCTTCTTCTTTGCCTGGAGTGGTGTTCTCGCCAGGTTTCTTATCCGCAGGAGGTTGTTTCTTATCCTGCTGCTTGTCTCCAGGTTTTGCGCCTTCTTCCTGCTTATCGTTTGGCTGCTTCTCGTTCGGTTGTTTGTCGTTGGGCTTTTCCGGTTTTACAGGAGGCTGAGCAGGGGCCTGTGCAGGAGGGTTAGCGCCTTCTTGCGGCTGGTTACCCTCTGGAGCGGTGTTGTCTTTTGGTTTGTCCAAGCAGGTGTTTTTGACGTTCAGCTCAACATTAACGTCATCGATTGGGGCAGAGTTGTCGTAGGCTCCCATGAAGATGAGGTCTGCGCCCTCGTACTTCCCAGCATTAACGTCTGAGTTTGGATTCTGTACGTAGTGTAGATTTGAGCCAGACATGGTCAGATTGTTATCTGCGGGTTTCCAACCATCGGTAGTGCCGACTGCGAACTCAGCCTCACCGGTGCGCAAATTTTCTTCAGTACGGTCTTCTTTGGTGTACTGCGTCATATCTTTGCCCGGTACGTAGTATCCGACGTAGCCAGTCCCTGCTTGTAGCTGGCCACCTTGGGTTTTAATGTACGGCGACTTCATTTGTGTGAACAAAGCACCGTGGTGACCCTCGAAGGTCAAAGTGGAATCTTTGGTCCGAATCTCGGAATTAGCAACGTTGCCAGCTTTGTCGAGCTCGATCTTGGAGGCTTGTGGGTCTACGTCAAAGTGGAACTGAAAACCTTTTTGGCGTTGAGCATTTTTGTCGGTAGTGTCCTGGGTGACCGCGCCTTCTAGTTTCCATTCACCCTTAGCGATCCGCCCGTTGATGTAGTTACGGAAGGATTCTTTAATGCCCCAGTGAATTTTACCGTCGACGATTTCGACGCCTGGGTTCTGGCAGGTATTAGCGGCGTTGCCCTGGGCATCCTGGGCATAGGCTGCTGGCGTCAGAGCGCCGCCGATGACTGCTAGACCAACACAGAGGGAAGCTCCCAGGGAAAATTTATTCTTCATGTATTCTCCTCGAAGAAATGACCAATTTAGACAAGGAAAAGTTTAAAAGATTTAGGGGAGGTTCACAATAGAGTGTTTAGGTAAGGTGTGACTTATGGGGGTAATCAATTTAGGGTGTCCGTAGCTGAGGGGTTCGGTCCATATGCATAATGACGATAAGCGCTGGCTTCAGCGCCGCACCTACCGTCGGTAAGCGTTTAACGGGCACCCAATAACCGCACCAAATCGTCTTGCTCAGGGGTAGGGTACTGGCGTGCTGGGCTCACCAAGTATTGCCCATTATGCGAGGTCACCTCGATAGGCCACTGGTAGACAGAAGATAAAATCTCATCGGTATATACCTCAGAAACTTCCCCCATAGCGGCGATGGAGCCGTCGGCAAGACAAATAATACGATCGCAATAAGCCGCGGCCGCATTCAAATCATGCATGACCACAAAAACTGCAATATTGGCCTCACGTGCCAAATTCTTCACCAACGCCAACACCTGCTCCTGGTGGCTGATGTCCAGCGCGGCCGTCGGTTCATCCAAAAACACGATCGGCGTCTGCTGCGCCAACACCCGTGCCAGTGCCACCCGGGCCCGCTCACCACCAGAAAGCGTCGCAATATCGCGCCCAGCAAGATGCACTGTGTCCGTGGCCGCAAGCGCAGCGTCGATGATCTGCTCGTCGACGTGCGGCTCCACCTTCTTCGCCCATGGACGACGGCCCATCGCCACCACATCGCGCACCAAAAACTCAAAAGAAACCGAAACATCCTGCAGCATCACCGCACGGATCAGCGCCAGCTCTTTCGGGGATGCCTGCGCTGGGTTCACGCCAGCCAAACTGATGGTGCCAGTCGACGCCTCGAGATCGCCGCACATCGCAGCCAATAGCGTGGACTTGCCCGCACCATTCGGCCCAATCAGGCCGGTGACCTGCCCAGCTTCCGCGTGCACACTGATATTGCGCAGCAGGGTCTTCTGACCAATCTCTACGCTTAGCTGAGAAATTTCGACGATGCTCACTAGACAGATCCTTTCCGCATCATCCTACGCAAGAGGATGAAGAAGGTTGGCCCACCCACCAGTGCGGTGAAAATACCGATCGGCAGATCCGCAAACGGGATCAGGGTCCGGGCGGCGACGTCGGCAAGCGCAATCAACAACGCTCCCGCCAGCGCCGAAGCTGGCAACAGAATCTTATTTTCCGGGCCGACAATTGTGCGCAATACGTGCGGCACGATCAAACCGACGAAACCAATCAGGCCGGCGAAAGACACCGCCGCAGCCGTCAGCACCGCCGAAGCAACGATAGCGACCATGCGTAATGCTGCGACGTTGATGCCCGTGTGCCCGGCAGCTTTTTCGCCCAAAGCCAACACATCAAGCTGGGCGCCCAAACGCGAGGCGATGGCAAAACCGA
>ERZ1023415.135-NODE-135-length-10531-cov-18.201604_pt1 | contig 10531 bp, 10 predicted proteins | sample MGYA00380510_ERZ1023415 | MGnify/ENA primary metagenome ERZ1023415 (study PRJEB33173, sample SAMEA4830299) | metagenome | study: EMG produced TPA metagenomics assembly of the PRJEB25223 data set...
GGGTGCGACTGCGCCCAGACTTCCCGCATGTCATCGGCACTCACGTGGGTATAAATTTGCGTAGTAGTTACTGAAGAATGACCTAGTAATTCCTGTACGGTGCGCACATCAGCTCCGCCGGAAAGCAAATGCGTGGCGAAGGAATGCCGCAGCGTGTGCGGGGAAATCTTGGTGCTAATCCTCGCCTGTTGCGCAGCCTCTTGTAGCACCTTCCACGCGGATTGCCGTTTTAATTGCGCACCACGCGTATTCAAAAACAAAGCGTGGCTAGTTCCTTTCGCCAGCATCGGCCGGGCCCGCACCACGTACTCGTTACACGCATCGATCGCAGTCTGGCCAATGGGAACGATGCGTTGTTTCGAGCCTTTACCGGTCACGCGAAGGATCCGTTCGCCGTCGGCAGCATGACGAAAATCATCGAGCGTAATATCCAAAGCCTCCGAAATACGGGTACCCGTGGAATACAGCAATTCCAGCAAGGCCCGGTCCCGAATATTCACCGGGGTTGCCACTTCACCATGCGGGATTGCGTCTAACAAGCGTTCAACGTCAGCAATGGACAAGGCATCCGGCAAATTTTGCGCAGCACTCGGCGGAGCAATCCCAGCGGCCACATCTTCTGCCAATTCGCCCTCACTCAACGCAAACCTGTGCAATCCCCGCACCACGATGAACGCCCGGCTCGTCGATGCCACCACCAATGGTTTATACCCTGCAAATCCGGTCTGCAGATCTCGCAAATAACCTTCCAGATCCGCCGGAGTTACCTGGCCTAAGTGCGAATATCCGAGTTGTTCTAACCAGGTGAGGTAGCGCCGGATATCGCGCCGATAACTCTGCAGCGTGTTATCGGAATGCCCCTTTTCCACCGCAAGGTGGTCCAGCCAGGTATCGGCAATCTCTTGCGCTGTAGCAGCCATTATTCCTAGTGGTCCGTCTCAAGAACCTGCGTCAAGGCCGCGCCTGCTGGCACCATTCCAGCTGCTTGCCGACGCTGCGCCAGCGCGGTCGGACGCAGTTCGAATGGCGATTCCACACTGCGCAACCGCGTACCGGAAACCACGTGTTGGTGCGCCAACAAGATGCCAGCCACAGCCGAAGCATTAGTGATTTCACCGGCGCAAACCTTGGCGACGGCGTCGTCAAGAGCTATCCAGGCTAATTCCATATCGGCTTCTTCATCTCCAGAATCACCGATCTGAGCCGCTAGACCGGATGCACTCTGCTCAGCCGGATCCTGGTCTGCTTTGCTGATACTTTGCGCGAGAAAAATCCGGGTGGCTTCATCAGAAATTCCGGGACTCGTAACGATATCGCCGAGCACCGCCCATTGTGCTGCGTGCGCCCCGGTTTCTTCCAACAACTCACGCTGTGCGCATTCGAATGCCGTCTCACCTGCATGATCCAGCAAGCCAGCGGGAATCTCCCATAACCGCTGCCTGAAAGCGTGACGATACTGGTACAGCAGCGCGATACGGTTGTCATCATCCAATGCCACTATCGCCGCGGCACCAAAGTGTTCCAGGATTTCCCGTGTGGCCTCACCACCACCCGGCATTGACACGGTGTCCCGGCGCAGCCCAACGATGGGCCCTTGTGCGAGCAGCTCCGAATTCAGCGTGGAAAAAACGTGCTCGCCGCGCTGCTGTAGCTCCTGGTTTTGCTCGTTATGCATGATTAATGCTCCGGCAAAACCTCATCGGCGTTTTCGGAGAAACCGTAAGCGCCACTGCCGCTTTCTAGTTGTTCGGCGACAGCCAGAACCGTCGCCAAGCGTCCCCATGTCTGATCCACGGCATCGACGGTGCTCACAGCTTCGGCGGCGCTGTCGCTTCCACGCAATTGGTTAATAACGTTGTTCGCCTCATCATGACCTACACGACCGGAAACTACAGTGGCCCCGCCCGCTTGATCCAGGGCTTCGGCGAAAGCAGCTTGGTTTTTTGCCACAAAATCGGCACCGCTAGCCGTAGAGCCGGATCCGGTGACCATTACGATAGCCTGCCCGGGAAGGATAGTACCGGACTCATAGTCTAAGTACTCAGCTTCCGCTAAAGTTTCCAGCAGCAACCCTCGGTCTTCCGTGGTGGAATTCGGTGTATCTGTACCTTCGGCAAAGGTCAAAGCCGCGCCCAACGCTTGGCCCGCATGGGTACCAGGGTCCCGATTATCGGCAGAAAGTTCAGTACCCGCAGGCAAGGTATTCGACACTATCGTCTTAAGCTTGTCTGCACCATTTTGAGTAAAAAACTTCTCGGAAAGTTTAATTAACCCCGAATCAATCGCACCAGCTCGTTGCAACGACGCCCGAAGTTTTTCTACATCCTCGTCGCTGGCATCGGCTGTTGCTAGCACCAAAACAGGCTGTTCATCGAGTACGCCATTAATGATATCTTGCCCGGCAGCAGCAACGACCTCATCAGCGGCTTCGGCTTTGCGCTGCGCGAATTTTCCTTCGGCTTCCAGCGACTCGTATTCAGAACTCGCCACAGTATCACTGGACGCACCAGTATTCATCGCACCCGGGATATTAGGGCTAAGCAAAAATACTCCCAGCCCCGCACCTAGAGCTAGACCGATTCCGGCACCAGCGATTCCGACACCTGCTCGTGGAGTACCAGCCATTAGCTAAACCAACCTTGCACAGTCGCGAAAATATTATCCCAGGTAGAAGCAATGTTCTCAGCGAAATTACCGCTTCCCGCGATACCAACAATCAGCACTAACGCAGCTAGCGCCACCAAGACGCCAAGTGCTGCCCAAAGCCAACCTGCAGCAACACCTCTGCCAGTCTGGTACAAGCCAATAACCGCATTAGCATCTACGAGTTTCGAACCTACTTTGGTCCTGGTCAACAACGCCGCGGGGCTGGCATGTTCTGCTTGTTGGAAAATATCTCCTAAGTCCAACGTGCTGCCGGCGTTCACAATGAAGCTTGCCCCGTGGTAATCAGCCAAAAGCAATGCTAGATCAGTAGCATTGTCAATCGCTGCCGGGAAAGTCATTGCTCCAACGCCGAGATCCTGGATCCGCTCCAGACCTGGGGCATGCCCATCTGGGTCTGCTGGCAACACAACCTGCGCACCACAACGCAGTGAATCAGCTTCTACTGCAGTGGGGTTACCAACGATAATATTTGGGGTATAGCCCATTTCCAGCAAAGTATCAGCGGCCTGTTCCACGCCGATAATCGCTGGCTGATATTCGCGAATGAAATTGCGCAAATTCTTGATTTGCGCACGATGGTGCACACCAGGACTAACCACGAGGACTTTGCGTCCTGCCAGACCAGTTGGAACATCAGGAATGCCTAAGCCGTCAATCAACAACGGCCCTTCCGAATGGATAAATTGGATGGTGTTGCCGAAATATGCCTCCATATGATCAATGAGGGATTGTTGTGCTTCTGCAAAAGCTTTTTCCGCGGATTCACGATTCACCGGATCGCCTTTGCCGATGAAACGATCCCCTAGGTAGATTTCACCTTCTTCGGTCACGCGCGCCTTTTTGCCTTCGCGCATTGCAGAGGCAAAGCCCTCACCGGCGTTTTCCAGCAGCACAACATCTTCGTCTAGCAACATGTGCGGGCCATAATTTGGCACGCCGCCTTCGGTGAATCGAGCGACGTTAATGACCACTGACGGGCCAGCGTCCACGAGTGTTTGCGCCTCCCGCCGGGTGATATCGGCAGCGTTGATCACCGCGATATCGCCGCGGTGGAATTTGCGCATTCCCTTTCCGCCAGGAGTGCAATCACGCACAGTGGCCTGAATTCCAGGCAGATCGGCATCTTTGTTAAACAACCCCATGCGGGAATATTTAACACGGATTCTCCCCGGTAGTGGCCAAGGCGCGCCTGTTACCGGGCAGTTTTGTCCTGGTCTGCCTTATCTAATAATTCTGCTGCATGCGCACGCCCAGTCTCGGTGTCATCCAAACCTGCCAACATGCGGGCAAGTTCTTCCACGCGTTGCTCATGACTCAACGTAAGCACGCCAGAGGTGACTGTCTCATCAGTGACCTCTTTAGCTACGTGCAAATGTGTATCCGCATAAGCAGCGACCTGTGGTAGATGCGTGACGACGATGACCTGATTACGCACCGCCAAGCGCGCCAAACGTCGGCCTATCTCGACCGCCGCACGGCCGCCGACGCCAGCATCAACTTCATCAAAAACCATCGTGGCACCAGTAGTTTCTGCAGAAATGATGACTTCCAATGCCAACATCACGCGCGATAATTCGCCACCGGACGCAGCGGTAGAAAGCGGTTGTGCCCGTGCTGCATCATTCGGCGCAAGTAACAGTTCAACCTCATCAGCACCAGATTCTGCTGGCTGGATTTGTCGAACAGCAACCTCTAAACGTGCTTTCGGCATTGCCAAGCCCTGTATCTCGGCGGTTACCGCCTTTTCTAATTCCCCAGCGGCTCTAAGGCGTGCAGCAGAAAGTTTTTTCGCAGCCGCACGCATATCTTCCTCTGCCGTTTGCATGCGTTTTTGCAATTCTTCGAGTGCGTGGGCTGAAGTGTCGATGCTCGCTAGCCGTTTTTCCGCAGCGTCGCGCCACGCAATCACTTCGCTAATCGTCGGGGCATATTTGCGCGTCAAGTTTTTCAGTTCGTGCTGGCGTTGAAGTGCAGCTTCTAACTGATCTGGATCTGCTGGTAGCTCCCCAAGAAAGCCGCCAAGTTCTGCGGAGATTTCTCCTAATTGCGTAGTGATATCACCAAGTTTGTCCGCCAATGCAGACAATTGTGGGTCATCAGAGCCCCGTACCGCTGATTCCGCCTGTCCCAGGAGAGTCGAAGCAGGGTCAGTTTCGCTAAACCCGTCTGATCCACCGGCAGCCTCCGCGCCGTCGATCGCGGTCAGTGCTGACATAGCTTGTTCACGGAGGGAGTCGACGTCTTGCAAGCGACGAATCCGGGTAATCAGCTCCTCGTCTTCACCAGCTTCCGGCGAAATCTCGTCGATTTCGTCGATCGCGAATTGCAAACGATCAACTTCTTGAGCCAGCTCGCGACGAGACTCTGTCCGAATTTTGAAGTCTCGCTGCAATTTTTTCCAGTCTCGATAATGGACTTGGTAATCCGCGAGTAGAGCGGAATTCTTTGGCGCAAACCGATCCAGCGCAGCACGCTGTTCTTCTGGAGCCAACAAACGCAGTTGGTCATTTTGCCCGTGAATGGCCAAGACATAGGAAGAAAATTCCGCCAGCTTCACGGCAGGCACCGAACGTCCTCCTAAGTGCGCCTTAGACCTGCCCTGGGCGCTGACGGTGCGCGCAGCGATGTATTCGCCATTTTCGTCTGCAGATCCGCCCCCAGATTCAACGATTTCTTTCACCGATTCTTGCGCACTCGAGCTAAGCTCATCAGTGAGAAAGCTTCCCTCAACGACGGCTTTTTTAGCTCCAGTTCGTACCCGGGATGCGTCGGCACGGCTACCTGCGAGCAACCGAAGCCCGGTAACCACCATGGTTTTGCCGGCACCGGTCTCACCAGTGAGCACGGTTAACCCGGAAGACAGTTCTGCTGAGGCATGACGAATCACGCCCAAATCTTCGATCGTGATATCCGCGAGCATAACCTTGACTACTCGCCTCCCCCTCGTGCATCGTCCGTGTCGTTGGCCCCGCGGCGAAGTCCCCGTGGACCACGCCACCCCTCCACCGGCAACCAAAATTTGTTAACGAGGCGGTCGGTGAACGGTTTATCATCCAAGCGTACCCAACGAATCGGATGTGCGCCTCGAACCACTTCTACTCGCGATCCCGGAGGCATAGTGATTTGCCGATGACCGTCCATAATCACGACCGCCTCATCAGTTTGCGAAGCGGACTCTACCGCCACCGTCGATGCCGGTGAAACTACAAGTGGTTTAGCAAAAAGCGCGTGCGCATTATTCGGCACCACCAAAATCGCATCCAACTCAGGCCACAAGACTGGCCCACCGGCAGAAAACGAATACGCGGTAGACCCCGTCGGTGTCGAGATCAGCACGCCATCGCAACCGAATGAACTCACCGGCCGTCCGTCAACCTCGAGAATGGCATCAAGCACTCCACGTCGATTCTGACTATGCATGCTAACTTCATTCAGCGCCCAAGAACGACCAACTTCTTCCCCAGCTGCATCGACTACGACCGTGTCAATGGTCATGCGTTCTTCAATGCGATAATCACGTAGCACCACACGTTCCACAGCGGTCTCCAGTGATTCTTCTTCCCACTCAGCGAGAAATCCGACATGTCCCATGTTCACACCTAGGACCGGGACGTCAACTGCATGCGCCAAGTCTGCAGCACGCAAAAAAGTGCCATCTCCTCCGAGAACAAGCACCAGCTCGCAACCACGCGCAGCTTCTGGTTCTGCAGCAACCAACGGATACTGGGAGAGATACGGATGTTCGCTCACGCCGGTGGTTCGATCATCAACGACGATGCGCACAGAAATACCAGCGGCAGAAAGCAAGCGAACAACGCGTTCTGTGGTAGCTACGTTGCCCATGCTGCCAGTATGCGGGACCAACAAGACGACGCGCTGGTCACTAGCGCGCCGGTTGCTCTGAGCAGCCATGTTCAACCTCGTCACTGTGGTCCTTTCTCAACCGCATTATGAATTAACTCGTGCAAAACCGAGTCAGACGGCATCCGTGCTCCACCGTCTTTCTTCAGCCATAAAAAGTATTCTACGTTTCCGCTCGGACCTGGCAGCCGCGAGGCCCCTGCCGCTAGCGTCGATAAGCCCAATTCAGCAGCAAATTCAGCAACCCCAATGGTGACTTCTTCTCGTAGCTGTGCGCTGCGCACTACTCCGCGATTTCCAAGTCGATGCTTACCGACTTCAAACTGTGGTTTGACCATAGGAAGTAGGTCAGCACCGTCGACAAGCACCGAAGCAATAGCAGGCAGCACTAACCGCCAAGAGATAAAAGATAAGTCTCCAACCATGGCATCGCAGTAGCCATCCGTGTCATCAACAGTGACGTGCCGCAGATTAAGCTGTTCTTTCACCAACACCTGCGGGTGGCTGCGCAACCGCGGAATCAATTGGTCACGTCCGACGTCAGCGGCCACGACCACAGAGGCTCCACGCTGCAAACAGACATCAGTGAAACCTCCGGTTGATGCACCAGCATCAAGAACCTTTTTGCCCGTAAGATCCAGGCCTGCAGGCGCAAATTCCTCGAGTGCTCCGAGCAATTTATAAGCGCCCCGCGATGCCCACTCCGGCTCGCCACCACCGCTAACCGTCACCAAGTTCGAATGCGTCACTGGGAAAGAGGGTTTCCGAATAATTGTCCCCTCGACAACAACCAAGCCATCTTTAATCAATCTGACCGCATGTTCTCGTGACCGGGCCAACTCGCGGTACACCAGCGCTGCATCGAGCCGTGAGCGCGATTCCTTGTGCGTGTCGTGCATGAGTTACTCGTCATTCCTGAGCTCAGTGTTTCGTGTTGCGATGACTACGTCCGCGATCAACGCGCTAATTTTCTTGTAGACCACGTTGCAAGATCTGATGTGCCCGTTCGAGTTGTCCGGCTTCCATTTCTAGATCGGTTGCTGGTTGTGCAAACACATGGGCCAGTTCATCGGCAAGTTCGTCCGGGGTAATCGATGGGGCGTTGGGGTCACGCGGTTTTGGTACAGACATGGCTTAGTTCCAGCTATCTACAGCTTTTTCGGCAAACTCTGATCGCGGATGGATATACCGGGGTGGCTTCGGCAGTGCCCACGCGACTTCAAGCACGGTGCGCAACGCAGCAGCCGAACGGGCAGCTTGCCCTTGGCCGTTGTTACCGTGACCTTCTACCGAGCCGCGTTCCAATAAAACATCGTGCCCATCGCCACGCGCGGTAAAACCATTTTGCGCCCCGGGTCGTAGTTGTTCAGCAGGAAGGAGGACATCAGCAAGATCAACGCCAATATAAGTTGGCCGGTGCTCCGGTGGTGCCTCAAGCAAATCGATTGCCCCCGAAACTCCTGTAAGCACATGCAAGGAAGCGAAACCAGCGCTGTTGGCACCAGCAATATCTGTATTCAAGCGATCGCCAATGCACAGCGGATTCTTTGCCCCGATCTTCTGCGCAGCCAAATGGAATAACTCCGGTTCCGGCTTACCCGCTGCCCGGGGGTGCACCCCAGTAGACGCTGTAACTGCAGCGGCCATCGCACCGTTGCCCAGATAAAACCCGCGTTCTGTAGGCAGTGAAGTATCCGCGTTAGTCAAAATATAGCGAGCACCGGCACGAACAGCCAATGCAATCTCCGACAACTGAGCCCAACCATTTTCTGGGTTATGCCCCTGCACAACTGCTGCGATCCCTGCGTTAACAGGGTCGTCGCCAGCTGAGGTCACTACCCGGTACCCCGCTTCTGCAATGGTTTCTTGCAACCAGGCGGTGCCGACCACGAGCACGGTAGTGCCCGGCTCAGCTTCTTGTTGCAGCAGCTGCACAACTGCATCGACCGAATTAAACACCGTGGGACTCTCATTTTTTATCCCTAAGGCACGGAGTTTTTCAGCGACGGCAGCATGGGCTTTCGAGGCGTTATTAGTTACGAAGGCTACAGGAACGGAGACGTCGTTCAGCGCCGAAATAGCTGATGCAATGGCGGTATCACCATTCCACACCGTGCCATCCAAGTCGACAAGTAGACCATCATGCTGAGCTAACAGACTCATGAGCTTTTCTTCAACTCCTCTAAGCGCACTTCTGCATCAGTCCATTCTTCTTCATCAATTTCAGCAGCGTGCTCGAACCAGTCCAGAGCTTCGTCACGGCGGCCGGCCTCCAACAGTGCGTTGGCATAGGCATAGCTCAGGCGCACAGCTGCCATCCCCCGATCAGCTTTATCTGGATTAGCACGCTGCAAGGTAATCACGGCACTGTCCGCCTGTTGCTGATCTAGGCGAGCACCCGCGGCGACAATCGCTAATTCAATGGCCTCGTCGAGAGGTAAATTGCGGGCTTCTGGTGACTTTGATAATTCGATAGCTTTTTCCGGCCGGCCAAGGCCGCGTTCACAGTCAGCCATTACAGCCAAAAGACCAGGACCACCGTGCATACGACGCGAAGCGCGGAGCTCTGCGAGAGCCTCTTTCCACTCACCAGCATGATAGGCCGCGATTCCGTTTACCTCCCGAGCGACCGAAACTCTTCCAGCGCGGTCCTTAGCTGCGCGGGCATGACGCAATGCTAGCTGTGGATCTTCTTCCATCAGCGTAGCCGACATAATCATGTGTTTAGCCACAGAATCCGCGTTCTCTTTCGACAAGACCTTCAAATCTTGCAGAACAGTTGGATCCAGGACGGTTGGATCAATATCATCTGGTAGATCAGGCTCTGTTGAGCGTTTGTTCAAGCGATCTTCCCGGAAACCAGGTTTTTGGGGTCCCTTATTCGCCTTCGCGGAACGTTGGGAATCGAATTGCCTGCCCCCGCGATTCTGGCTGTGGGTCCGTTTGTTGCCTTTGTTTCCAGTTCGCCGTGGTCCACCCGCGGGTTTATTCATACAGGATCCTCTTTCTAATTATCGTCGCGCCAAAAATCTGCCAGCTTCCAGCTAGTTTAGCGAACTGGAGAGAGCAGCGATAGCTACAGTAGGCGGAATCACCGTTAGCGGAAGACATGGCATAGCGTCTAAAGGGAGGCAACGACAACAAAGGGGTTGGGACAGCGAAGGCGACAAAGGCACGTTGGATTACGCTGACCGGACCTGGCCCTAGAGAACTAAAAACTCCGGATTATGCTAAACCGAGAAACGTTAAACCTGCACCGGAAAAACAATTAACCGAAAAACACTGAAACAACCAGGGAACAAACGGTGGACCAAAGAAGATCAAAATCTGCGCTCGGACTTACAATTATTGCAGCCCTTCTGTACGGCGGCTATCAATTACTGGGTTCCGATATAGACAAAGGGCAGATGCCAGAGGGAACAGAACGGACTGTGGTTGTCGCTCACGTCGTCGATGGCGACACTATTCGCGTAAGGAAGCCTGGGACTTCGGAAACGACGCGGGTCCGGCTGTTGAATATCGATACTCCGGAACTCAATAAAGAGTGTTACGCCGACGAGGCCAAACAGTTTGTCGAAGGCCTGCTTCCAGAAGGCACGCAAGTGCAGCTAATTTATGATCGGGAACAAACAGACCACTATGGGCGAGAGCTGGCAGGAGTATATGCCGGAGAAACCTTTGTAAACCGAGAAGTCGCCGCTGCTGGTCTTGCAGTACCAATCTTGGTGCAACCAAACACACTATTTTACGAAGAAATTGAGCGGGCTACAGCAGAAGCGAAAGAAAATCGACGTGGGGTCTTCGCAGCCGATAGCGAATGTGAATTTGCTGGTTATAAAACCCAAAAATAGCCTAAGAAAAAGTCCCCGGTCGTCCGGACTCTGCCTCTTGCGGCGCACTTAAGCGCGTTGAAAGGTAATATGCAGAGCCGCAAAAACCTGGCTCCATAAATTGGGTGTGGGTATGTTTGTGGCCCGTGAACCAGATGCACCACCACAGCACA
>ERZ1023415.136-NODE-136-length-10502-cov-20.294056_pt1 | contig 10502 bp, 7 predicted proteins | sample MGYA00380510_ERZ1023415 | MGnify/ENA primary metagenome ERZ1023415 (study PRJEB33173, sample SAMEA4830299) | metagenome | study: EMG produced TPA metagenomics assembly of the PRJEB25223 data set...
TGATCACCATGACCACCCAGGCGCTGCTGAACGACGGCGACGAGGTACTGATCCCGGCCCCGGATTATCCGTTGTGGTCTGCGGCCACCTCCCTGGCTGGCGGTACCCCGGTGCACTACCTGGGCAATGAGGACGACGGTTGGAACCCGGATATTGAGGATCTGAAGTCCAAGATCACCCCGAAAACCAAGGCGCTGGTGATCATCAACCCGAATAACCCCACGGGCGCGGTCTATTCGCGTGAGGTTTTGCAGCAGCTGGTAGATACTGCCCGCGAGCACCAGTTGCTTTTGCTTTCCGACGAGATCTATGACCGGATTCTTTACGACGACGCCAAGCACATTTCCACCGCGTCCTTGGCACCGGATCTGGTGTGCATTACCTTTAATGGTTTGTCGAAGGCTTACCGTGTGGCCGGCTACCGAGCCGGCTGGATGGTGATCACGGGGCCGAAGCGGAATGCTGCTGGTTTGATCGAAGGCTTGGAGATGCTGGCTGGTACGCGTTTGTGTCCGAATGTGCCAGCGCAGCACGCGATCCAGGTGGCACTCGGTGGGCAGCAATCGATTTACCAATTGACCGGCCAGGGCGGGCGGTTGTTGAAGCAACGGGATATCGCTTACGAAAAGCTCAGTGAAATCCCGGGCGTATCCGTCGTCAAGCCAAAGGGTGCATTGTACTGCTTCCCGAAGTTGGACCCGAATGTGCACGAAATTCATGACGACGCGAAGCTGATGCTGGATATTTTGAAACAAGAAAAGATTCTGATGGTGCAGGGCACAGGCTTTAACTGGCCGCACCCGGATCACTTCCGCGTGGTCACGCTACCGTGGGCGTCACAGCTCGAGAATGCGATTGAGCGCTTGGGTAATTTCTTGGCTAGTTATCGGCAATAGCATGGTTCTTTCGCTTGTCCCGCCAGATCGCTACCGGGAAATTGAGGACCAGCAAACCGATAAATGAGCCAGCAAAAGCCATCACGGTGCCGATACCTTGTTGGCTTGCCACTCCGAATGATTCCAAATACGCTTCGCCGAAAGCAATTCCCGATGACATCGCAAGCGGTGCGAGAAAGCCACCCAATAGGGGGATCGCGCACCACATGTTAATCATGATGGAAACTCCCCCTACGCTCAGAATGCACAGCGCAATCTGCCAGTACGGATAGGTTCCCGGAAAAGATCCCGCTCCTTCTAAACCTGGGCTAGCCGACCAGCTTAACCAGGCTGCAGCAAGCACAGGCCCCAAAATGAAACCAGCGAACCAACGGCTCAATAAAAATACGGAAAACGGCCATTTCAGTTGGTCTATGATATTTCGGTTCTCTACAGAGAAACGGAAAGCAAGATATAACGCCAACAAAGCAGCTGCAGTAGGCAAAACAACCGCAAATCCTGCGATATTGATAAATCGTTCTACGTGAAAGTCCATTTTGTCCTCAATCTTTGCTAAAGGTTATCACGCTGAGCAAGATTAACCACCGCGAAATATGACTCACGTGCGTAAATTGGCGTTGCCCGCAAATAGCATAGTAGTTTCACTGGGCGTTACCCTCTATTCTTGGCTTGTTTTTGCGAAACTTCCATATCGAAAGAGGGAGATTGACCACTGTTAAAATTAGAGTGCCAACAACAGAAGTGTAAGCCGTTGCTAAACCGCTAATATTGTCGGGCACAGTAGATTCAATAACAACGAACACTGTAGCCATTCCCATCGTAATTCCCAATGGCACAGTTATCCCAGGTACGAGCAAAAGACGGTTCTTAAGATTAAGTATTACCGAGATAATTATTGCAGTCCCAACTAGCCCGAATGCTTGCCAATACGAATATTCACCCGGGGGGCCGATACGGGGCATATTATTTTCTACATACCCAGACCAACTTAACCAAGCAAAAGGTAAAATAAGTCCCACACAATAACCTGGCACCCCAGATTTTAAGACTTTTGCAAAGCCTTCCCAATATGAATAGTTTTTCAATTCATCTGAAGGCAACTCTTGAAAGAGTGCATATCCTACAGCGACTCCTACGGACATAGGTAGCAAAAGAAATATACCCGACCAAATCAAGAAAAACTGTAAATTAAAGTTCTCAATATGATCTAGTATAATCGATACCCATCCCAACTTACATGAACATAGGCATTGAGAGTCATTAATTGATATTCCTTTCCCGGCCTGACTACCCCCATTATTCACAAGTAGTCTCGCAATTAGGGATGGTTAACAGTGAAAATCCATCTCCCGCGTACCTCTTATACAACCCGCGCGTGCTCTCGCGGGTTTTTCACTTTGTACAGCAGCGCCAATCCTAATGCGAGGATCGTCGCAATCGCTAAAATAATTGCGATATTACTGTGCAATACCGCCAAAAAGATACTGATCAATACCGGCGCGAGAAACGACACGCTGCGCCCGGCCGTGGCATACAGGCCGAATAATTCCCCGGCTTTTTCTGGTGGGGCGATCCGTCCGATAAAACCGCGCGACGACGCCTGGGCGGGACCCACGAACAAACAGAGCCCAAGACCGAAAATCCAAAATGCCAGCGTCGGAGTGATCGGTCCACGCTCTTCACTAAAAATGAGCAGCACCACGGCCGTCGCCAAGAGCGCCCAAAGACTCGCACTGATCACGAATTTAGGCCCCAGCCGGTCGTCCAACCAGCCACCCAAAAACGCCCCGAGCGCAGAGATCACGTTTCCCGCGATGCCGAAAATGATGACATTGGCCGAGGAAATGCCGTACAGCGTTGTGCCCAGGATCGCGCCGTAGGCAAAAACTGCAGAAAGGCCGTCGCGGTAGATCGCCGAGGACACCAGGAACCAGAAGGTATTGCGGTCGTCGCGCCACAGTCGAACGATGACTGCGAGCAGGCGTCGGTAAGATTGCGCAATACTGACGTGCTCGATGGTGTTTTTGTCTGCAGTTTTTTCTTTGTGGAGCAGCAGCGGCAGCGCGAAAATTAAAAACCAGGCGGCAGAAACCACGGCGACGGCGCGAATATTCAGCGCTTCGTCTTCCCCAATGCCAAAAATGTGCGGCGGCTCGCCCGCGATCAAGCTCAGGTACACCAACATCAACAGCCCAATACCACCCAGGTAACCAAAGCCCCAGCCGATGCCAGAGATCCGCCCCATGTTCCCCTCGCGGGCGATGTCAACGATCATCGCGTTGTAGTTCAGGTTGGCGAATTCGTCGAAAAGCGTCAGGGCAGCCAACAAGCTCACCCCGAGCAGCAGAAATCCTGGTTCTGGCTGCACGAAGAAACACGCCGCCATCAGCCCCACCACCAGCAAGGTGTGCACGATCAGCCACAGCTTACGCCTGCCGGTTTTATCCGCGCGCTGCCCAATCACCGGGGCGGTCACCGCAATAATGATGCCGGCGATGGCGTTGGCGCTGGTCAGCCACTGGGTGCCGCGTTCGTCGGCGCCGAAGACGTCTGAGGCGAGGTAGGTACCGAAAACGAAGGTGACCATCACCGCCGAGACAGAGGCGTTGCCCCAACTCCAGAGGAACCAGCTGGCAATCATGGATGTGCTGGAGGCGGGGGCGGGGGCGGGTTTCGTCGAGCAGCCGGCAGGGCCGGCAGGGATGGCAGGGCCCGAGCCGTCGGCAGAGTCCGCGGTAGTGGCAGTCATATCTTATGTATACCGAAAGTTTTTCGATGGCTTTCCACGACACCCCGCCCAATACGTAGGCTGGGGCGCATGAGCCTTGCACGTTTATTAACTTCCCTCGACGGCGCTGGTTACGGCGCCTACAAGAAATTGCACGGCAGCTATGAGCTGGGCGAATACCTGCTGCGCGTGGATAAAGTGCAGTCTGATCCGTTTGCGCCGCCGTCACTGATGCAGGTCGACGTGCCCAATCCGGTTCCTGCAGAGTTGGCGGGGGTGGCCGCGCGTGATTTCCTGACACGCCGCGTTGCCCAGGCCTTTTCCGGCGACCGCGACTTGCACATTGACCAGCCGGGCCAGCAGGTATTGGACCGGGCCAGCGTCGTGCTTGCCGACGGTTCGAGCACCGCTACCCTGCGCATCGAGGTACAACTGCCAGCCCGCGGCCGCAAGATCCTGGGACGCAAGGCACGGGCTTTGCTGTGCGACGTGCTTCCGGCGGCCCTGGACCAGGCGCTCGATTTTCCTGCCGACGACCTGCGCGACGCAGTGCTGCTAGAGCGCGACCAGAACTACCTGCGCGAACAGCTTCCGGGACGAGGCTTGATCGCGTTTATCGGCGATGGCTCGTGTTTGCCGCGCGCTGCTGGCCACCGCGACACCCCGGCGGAAAAGGCGGTGCCGTTTCGCTCACCGGATTCGCTGCGCACCACGTTCCAGTTGCCGTCGGGACGCGAAGTCGCTGGCATGGGTGTTCCTGCTGGTGTCACGGTGATTGTTGGCGGCGGTTATCACGGAAAGTCCACGTTGCTGAAAGCGCTGGAACGTGGCGTGTACGACCACGTTGCTGGTGATGGCCGCGAGTTTGCGATCACCGTCGATTCCGCTGCTTCCCTGCGCGCCGAGGATGGCCGCGCGATCACCGGGGTGGATATTTCGCAATTCATTTCTAACCTGCCAGCGCAGACGGATACCACGAGCTTTTCGACGGATAATGCCTCTGGTTCCACGTCCCAGGCCGCGGGGCTAATGGAGGCGTTAGAGGCCGGGGCATCGACGTTGCTGATCGACGAGGACACGTCCGCGACGAATTTCATGATCCGCGATGAGCGCATGCGCGAGTTGATCCCCACGGAGAAGGAACCGATCACTCCCCTGGTTGATCGTGTGCGCGGGTTGGCTGCGGTGGGCGTGTCGACGGTGCTGGTTGCGGGTGGTTCCGCGGCGTTTATTGATGTCGCAGACACCGTGATCCACATGGATTCCTACCACCCGTATAACATCACGGAGCGTGCTGCTGGTTTGGCGCGCGCCGTCGACAAGCAGGAGCCGTTTCCGAAGCCTGCACACCGGCCACTGCCGGCGAAGCATTTCCGTGCGAAGAAGCCTCCGCAGGCCAAGGGTGCGGGCATTCGCGTCGGCAAGGGTTTTATTGATTTGTCGGCGGTATCGCAGCTGGTGGACGGTTCGCAGACCCGCGCGATTGCGGCGATTTTGGGGAGTTTGAGCACCCAGCGCGGTGAGTCTGCCGCGCTTGTCGACGAGGTGTTGGAGCAGGTTAAACGTGGTGGAATCGATGCGGTTTCTCGTTTTTCGGGTGGCGGCGCGTCCGGCAGCAAGGGCAAGCACCCAGGCGGCGCGTCCGGAAAACACCCAGGTCGTTTAGCGTTGCCACGCAAGTTAGAAATCATGGCCGCGATTAATCGCGCGCGGGGTTAATGGATCATGGTTAATGATGTGGGTATGCTTTACCGGGCACGCCCACTTCCCGGTTTTATAACTCCTTACTGCTGCTTACAACTCTTACAACTTTTATAAGTCTTACAACCTTTATTACTTTTACAATCTTTACAATTTTTACGTTCCTTATACTTTGGGCGAGTGTGAGAAACCCTCACTCACCGACCACCGATGGGGCAATGCGAAAATTAAATCGATAGACCGCACTTGCACACTATACTGTGCAATATTCGATTGCGGCAAGGCCAAATTCATGCTATATAAGCCATTGAACTGGGAAAATGAGACCCCTACACCACCCCGCCGGGAGGTTTCCCAGGTTGCTGCCCCAAATTTTAAGGGCTCATTTTTATTCGAACACTATTGTGTTTTTACATTGCATGCGTTAGACTAGAGTCATTCCAGTTAGCAAACATATTCGGGGAGGGAATCCGTGAACGCCGAGGCAACCTCTTATTTCACGCACTGCAACCCTCACGACAAAGACGCCCAAACCATGCTGCATCTGCGTCGGCAAGAGTTTCATGCCTGGGATTCCCTCATTGATTTTGAGCATTACGATTACGATCTTTTACTCAAAGAGCTCATGGAAACCAGCGGCCTGAGCAGCCACAAGGTGAGCGACATCATCGGAGCGTTTTATCGCATGACTGATCTGCCCAAACTGCGTGATTTAGCGACGACTTTGTGGCATATCGACATCGATCGGTGGATCGCGATTGACCGCGCAATGGTCAAAGCTGGCGATGTCAACGCACACTTGTTCGCTGTCATCGATAATTTGCTGGTCGAATACCTCACGCCAACCAAACCTGCGCAGCAGATGCCGTCGAAACGGAGCATCACCAACCGCATTAATCGCGAAATCGAAGCCCATGATTCCTCTGTTCGTCAGAAGCAGAAAAAGAATCCGACGCGGAAAAATTATGAAGTCCACGCTATTCCACTGGGCAGCCGCAATGGCGACGATACCCACGAGTTTCATTTCGACACCGACGCCGCTACCGCCGTGAAGATCGATGCCCACGTGCATGAGCATGCGAAAGAAGCGGGCATTTCGCTTCGCGACGCCGTCGTGGACTTACTACTAGGTAAAGCACACACATCCGTGACCCTAAATTGCTACCGCGCCAACGACATTGCCGACGCCCCACTGTTCATCTCCACAGATACCGGCGCCGGTGTAACCACACTGTTTGGCACCGCAGCCGACAACCTCACCGATCAGGCGGACAAGCACCACGACATGGATGCCACCACCCACCACGAAATCACAGGCTATGCCACCACACCAACCATGCGCGCTGCCGTAACCGGCCGCGATGGACACTGCCGCTACCCAGGCTGCACAAAACCCGCAACCATATGCCAAATGGACCACGTCATCGAATACCACAACGGCGGGCCAACAACCCCAACCAACCTCATCTCACTATGCCAACACCACCACAACATCAAAACCGACAAACGCGCCCGCCCCATCTTCGAACCAGCCACCGCAACCATCGTGTGGTTATTCGCCGACGGCACCTGGCAATCCACCGAAGCAGAAGGCCCACTAGCTAAACCAAACCGCCGGTGGGTACAAACACTGCGACAAAAGATGGCCTGTGCGCGCAAAGCTCACCGGGAGGAAGCACAAAAGGAAAAACGTCGGCAAGAAAAGCAGAGCACTGAACAAGCACAGCAGCAAACGCAACACAGTACTGTGCATGGCGATGAAACTGAGAGCACCAGTGGTGTTAACAGTGACGTTAGCAATAACGACGGCATAAACACTCCGGTCGACGACCCATGGGAGCAGTCTCAACAATCTAGAAAGAAGACGGCACCAGATAAAAAGGAGCACGAGCAACTCACAAACACGCAAGAGCAACAGCTCTGGCACAACGATCTCACCTGGTTGCAGCGTGCCTTGAACATGTGGAGTTTTAATGCAGACAACATGAAGCAATTCCGACCCCAGTTACGCGCAATCCACACCGGGGTTGCTGGGCTGCGAGAATCCGGACTGAGTTTATCGACTCACACCACAATGGCTTGCGCAATGGATGAATTCTCGACGATGTTCAGCTCCCGAATAACACATTAATCTTGAAATTCCCTGAAATCTCTGTGGACTATGCGATAGATTACAAACCATCTCGTCCCCAGTCAGATGATTCCAGACAATATAGTTCCTGCAGGATAACCAAAGTGAAACACATGAACCGTCCCACCCTCGGCATGATTTTCCAGCCGTCGCGCACATTAGTTACCGCTCTCTGCGCCGCTGGCCTAGCCCTAACTGCGTGCAGTTCTGCCGACGATGCATCGAAAAACAACGACGCATCCACGAATGCGCAGAGCAGCGAGCAACAATCCAGCGAAAACAAAAGCACAAAAGAAGACACTGGTGAGCAAACGAAGAAACTCGCAGAAACCTACGGCAAATTCCTTGACGGCCAAGACGCAGGCGATTACGCCCTCGTTCACATCGACGACTCTGGCCATCCTGCACTTTTGTTCCGCGAGCACAATCCCAGCGAAATTCGCAGCATCCAGGTCCACTACCCCAACGACGACCTCACTGATACCACGCTGCTCAAACACGAATTTGCTGATGGTGCTGCCAGCGTGGGTGGATCTCGCACCCGCCTGCTCGCCACCGCCGACCACAACGGCTTGCTGCAAAAATCGTGGCAGTCGATCTCGCCGGATCGCAAAATAGAACGCTACGTGCTTACCGACGGCACCATGCACAAGGACGGCCAAGAATGGAATTTCAATTCTGCGGCGATCCCGGCCGAGTACAGCGATGCCACGCAAGCAATTATCTGGTCGGAAGTCTCGGAGCGTGCGCTCATCGACGCACTAGCCGACGGGCACGACAACCCGATGGAGACTCTGCGCAGCGCCGATAACTACCCACATTTCGTTGCCGGAGCTTATGCTTCTGATCCATTCGCCAAGGCCGTGCACGAAGCATTTATTAACCAGTGGGTCGAAACCGGAAAAACTGATGTCGTGGTAGAAGCGTATTCCACGGTCACGGGTCAGAACTATTCCATGAGCTGCGATGGCGGGGCAGTCGACGGCACCGTGGTGTGTGCTGGTGGAAACAATGCCAGCGTCACGATCTCGGATGAAGCTCGTAGTGAAGGAAGCGGAGGAAGCACTGGTGCTGGTGGCGGGTCCCAGCCTGCGCCGTCGCAAAGCACGGGTGCGGCAAATCAACTTACCGGCACTGTGCGGGTGATGACGGGGTATGAAACCATCCAACTGCGAGGTCCTAAGGATTTAAACCAACACGACCCACTGGGTAATGACAAGTTCAAAATTTTATTTTTTGACACCCCGCAACAATTTCCAGCATTCTCCGCTGGCCATGTCAAGATGATTCCGACTACAGCATCCTACGTCGTCCTTCCGGAGGAATCTCCATATCAAGATGGTGAACGAGGAACCCTAGACCTGGACTCGAATCAATGCACTTTGCCATCCGACGCCAGTCTCCCACGTGGTATACGCTGTTACTCGAAAAACACATAAAACACGGCCTGTGCGCTTGCTAGCACCCATGCACTCTAGCGCGCCCTACACGCTACTTCGAGCTACTTCACGAAATGCTTCTCCAGCTCATCCAGCATCATCATCGCACTGTAGAAGTCCAAGCGGAACAGCTCTGGGCTCAGCAAGTAGATCGCGTCGTTCGTGATGGCTGGGTTGTTGGCCAACAGTGGGTTGTTCTTCAACGCCTCCACTGGGTCGCCGCCGGTGGTGCTCATCGTCAACACGGTTTCACCGGTGATGGCCTTCGGGGCGTTTTCCGGGACCACGGTCTTGACGTCTTTACGCGCACCACGCGGACCGGCGGTATCAACGATCTCGTCGTCCGGCACAGCAACCTCAAAACCGATATCTTCCAGCAGCTGCCCCTGCGCTGACTCCGCGCTCCAGAAGTTCAAACCGCGATCACCAGGCAGCGGCATGACAAAGTTCGTCGGCTGCTCTGGCAGCTCAATGGCCTTGGTGACCTCTTCCAGGCGATCCTCATACTTTTGCATCGCCTCGGCAGCATCTTTTTCATGCCCGGTGGCCTCTGCAAGCAGGCTCATGATCTCGTCCCAGCCCTGGTCAGAATAATCAACCACCACGACGGGCACACCGATGGCGCTGAGCTTGTCATATTCAGCCACCGCCGAATCCTGGCCGCTGGCGCTCACAACGATCATGTCCGGATCCTGCGCTGCAATTGCCTCCACATCGACCTCAAGGTTGTACAGGCTTTCGACGCCTTGTTCTGTAGCTTCATCGGCCCATTGCAGGAAAAATCCCTGCTCGTCGGCCAAACCGCCGGCCGCCGCACCGCCAGTTGCCTTGATAGGTGCATCCATTGCCAGCAAGGAACCGGTCAAAGTCACCGAAGTTGACACAATATTCTTCGGCTGCTCGGTAATTTCAACTTCTTCGGTATCACCAGTGACCTCGCCGTTGTTCACAACGAGTGAATCCACGGTCCGCGGCCACGAGGTGGCATCATCTTCACTGCCAGCAGTTTCTCCAGCGGTTTCCGAACTCGTGGCTTGCGCACTCGTGCTTGCGGCATCCGATCCATCAGCGGATTCGTCAGCTTGGCTGCAGCTGACGAGCACTACACTGCTTGCGGTGAGAACGACTCCAATAATCTGTACGCGACGACGAATTTTCATTTTTCTTCCTTCTGTATCCACATAAGCTAAATCGCAATGTATTTGGATAGCCTATCCTTACTGGTAAGTTTCAGGCAATGGCAATCTCCCGGAGATGCGCCACTAACTGCGCCCTCCACGCCACATGATCGTGCCCACCCTCATAGACCTCCAGCTGGTGCGGCCAGCCGCAATCGCTGAGTTTGCGCGCGAGCAGATGAGCTTTCGCCACCCCGACATCCTCGCGTGCCCCCACATCAATACGTAGGCGCGGCATCGCTGGTTGTCTTGAAAACTGCTCAGTGATCCAACTGCTGTTTTGTAGGTTATTGTCCGTGGGCACCGCGGTTTTATTAGGTTTCCACCATAGCGACGGCGACTGCACAATCAACTCACGAAAAGCATGCGGGTGATTCTGCGCAATGTACAACGCCGCAAGCCCTCCGAGCGACTGGCCTGCCAGAATAC
>ERZ1023415.137-NODE-137-length-10375-cov-20.422287_pt1 | contig 10375 bp, 6 predicted proteins | sample MGYA00380510_ERZ1023415 | MGnify/ENA primary metagenome ERZ1023415 (study PRJEB33173, sample SAMEA4830299) | metagenome | study: EMG produced TPA metagenomics assembly of the PRJEB25223 data set...
TCCTAGCAGCAGTTATTTTGAAAAACGGACACATTTCCTGCTACTTAACCCGAAAGAGCGCGGAAATTTAACGCGAAAACCCAGATATGCTGCTAGGTTTCAGCCGAATGGGGGCTTGCCGATCCCTGAAAAAAGCCTGTATCCTGTCGCTAGCAAGCTTGTTGTTCAGCTTGAAATTCCCTGACCCCAGATATGGGGCGACGTCTGATTCCCGGAAGGAATTATTTTGAATCACCACATTCCCATGAACAAGGCTGCGCGCCGTAAAGGCGTTACCATCGCGGCCGCTGCTCTCTCCGTGGCGCTGGTTGCACCATTCGCGCAGTCCGTTGCCTACCCTGAGATCGCGGCTGCTGCACAGGCACAAGAAAATGTCCGACAGGAGCTTACCCTCAAGCGGAATCCTCCAGTTTTTTACGCGGACAATGCTAGGCGTGGTACTGAAGGTGCAGCGCGTAGTGGTTCTGGGCGCCATGTTCGAAGCACCGGTGTTTTGGCTGACACTTACTTTCCGGCTGGAACGAAGTTTGAGCTTGCCGATCCATCGTGGACCTTCAACAAAGGCGGATGGTTCGGATGGAATAAAAACGACGATGGAAGCATCCGGAGCGCAGGGCCGGGTTACCCGTCTGAGATGCAAAATCCAACCACGGGTAAAGCGTACCCTTTCGTAGTTGAAGATACTGGTCAGGTGCTATTCGGACTAGGTGCCGCAGCTAACTTCGGCGACCGCATGATGATCCCTATGCGTGCGCGGTATTCTGCACAAGATCCAGAAACTGGCCAGACCCGTGAATATGTATGGCGTTTTGAGCAAGGAATTCAGGTCGGTGACAAGAATGCACCGGCGGATGCATCCAACGCTACTTGTGCACCCGGGGAGCACTGGGTGAACCCACCTGCGAACCTGAATCAAAATATTCTTGGTCATACAATGACCAAGGCAACCCAAATTGAAATTCAAGGCGGAACAGCGGAAGCAACGCCTCCGACCCTGAGCGGTCCAATTCTTTCAGGAGAATCGTCGATTTCGGGAAATGCGGATGGAACTGGTGCACTCCAGAGCCGACGTGCAACTATTACCGTAAAAATTCCTGGCATGGATCCGTTAACCACAAGGGCTGGTATTGCCGGGCGATGGTCAATTTCGCTTCCAAAGGGCGAGACCTTTAAAGACGGTCAAGAAATTTCTGTCACGCGAACAACTCATGATGGGAAAGAATCGCTAGCGGTTAAGGCAACCGTTGGCGACGGGGAGAGTAGAGACCGTGTTGCGCCACCAACGGTCAATCCGGTCGTAGCCGGAGCTGAAACTATCTCTGGAGTACGTACCGCTTATGCTCCGGTGTTCGTGAAATTCCCTGGTAAGGATCCAATTTGGGCAGCTCCAAAGGAAGATCACGAATACCGTAATGGCGAGTGGTCGATCAATGTGCCGGACGACGTGTCGTTGAAAGCTGGCGATAAGATCGAGGTCACCGCTGGTTACGGCGGAATTACGCTCGGTACCCGCAACCGTAACAGTAACAATGCTGCGAACCTTGGAACCGGTGCGTCGAACTACGGTTTCTTGAACGAGGTTTCGGGATTGACTGGTGGGTGCTATAAAGATGGCGAAACGCCGAAGGAAAACCCTGCTCAGGTCGACCTGAAGTTGACCCCAGAGGGTGATATTGATGGTCAGGTGGGTCAGCCGATTAATCCGGTTGGGGTCAACGTAACGAACCAACCTGAAAAGACAAACGTTAAAGTCGACGGCCTGCCAGATGGCTTGACCTATAACCCTGAGACCAAGCAGATTGAGGGTACGCCGACAGCGAAAACGCCAGAGGCCGGTACTGAAGCTACGATCACTCTCGTTGATGAGCAAGGAAACGCAGTAAAGAACGCTGCCGGTCAAGACGTTTCCTCGAAGATCCGCGTCACGATTTCTCCAACCGCTCCTTCGATTTCTGGTGATGCTACTGCTGATGGCAATGTCATTCCTGAGGGTGATCCGACCAAGATTGGTCAGAAGGTTGACAACCCGACTGAGGGTATGGGCGGTACCGTCACTGTTGATGGCAAGCCTGTTGCTGATGCGAAGGTAGTTGTTGATCCGCAGTCTGGTGAGATCACTGTTACGGTTCCTGAGGGAACTTTGGGTGATGGTGTTACTGAGAAGCCTGCGAAGGTTCAGATCACTGATAAGGATGGCAAGAATGTTGGGAATCCGATTGATGCGAAGGTGACTAAGGAGGTTCCTGCTCCTTCGATTTCTGGTGATGCTACTGCTGATGGCAATGTCATTCCTGAGGGTGATCCGACCAAGATTGGTCAGAAGGTTGACAACCCGACTGAGGGTATGGGCGGTACCGTCACTGTTGATGGCAAGCCTGTTGCTGATGCGAAGGTAGTTGTTGATCCGCAGTCTGGTGAGATCACTGTTACGGTTCCTGAGGGAACTTTGGGTGATGGTGTTACTGAGAAGCCTGCGAAGGTTCAGATCACTGATAAGGATGGCAAGAATGTTGGGAATCCGATTGATGCGAAGGTGACTAAGGAGGTTCCTGATACACGTGAGGCATATACTCGGGATAACTTTGGCCAGCCGCCATTGACTGCCGGTGAAGGAACCTGGGACGACGTAGATTTCTCTGGTAAGCACAAGGGTGATGCTGGAGAGATCGAAGGCATCCGAGGAAGCGACGATAGTCATTCTGATGACGATATTTCTGCGGAGGATATTTTCACACAGGCAGAGCGTCACGAGCCTGAGGCTAAAGATGGTGTGACCACTGAAGAGGGTCGGACCCCTGAAGCTGGCGCGTTGATTGCTAACAAGGGCGATCTTCCAGTTGGCACGAAGTTTGAGTGGGATACTAAGCCTGATGTTTCTGTGCCGGGTAAGACTTCTGGTGTGGTGAAGGTTAACTATCCGGATGGTTCCAGTGAGACTGTTGAGGTTGAGCTGGAGGTCAGTGAAGTTCCTACTCAGGCTGATGAGTTTGAGCCGAAAGGTAAGACCATTATCGTTGCCCAGGGTGGTAATCCTGATGCAGCAGAGGGCGTTGCTAATAAGGGTGAGCTGCCTGAGGGTACTGAGTTTGAGTTCGATGGTCCGGTTGATACCTCTACTCCTGGTGAGAAGTCTGCCAAGGTGATTGTGGCTTATCCAGATGGTTCGACTGAGGCTGTGGATGTAACGGTTAATGTTGCTGCTGCTGAGCAGGATCTGTTGCCTGATACTGATCGTTACGAACCAGAGTGGAATGACACCACCATCGATGACTCATCTCAGGTCACCGTTGAGAATAAGGGTGATGAGCTGCCACACGGCACCGGGGTTGAACTCGGCTGGTCTCATGGTGGCCTGAACCAAGGTAAGGAAGATTGGGATGTTGACCTGGAGGAAAACGGTGACATCACAGTCACCCCAGGTGCCGATGCGCAGCCAGGTGATGCCATCGTCGTTGAGGTAGAACTCAACTACCCAGACGGGACAAGCGAAACCAAGACCTTTGTAGTTCAGGTTAATGGTGACCGTGAAGAGTTCGTACCAGGTAACTACGGAGCGCTTCCACCACTTACTGGTGATGATAACGATGACCTCACCGCCGGTGATGTCTTCACTGAAGCACCAACGGTTAACCCAGTAAACCCAGGTGACAACATCATCACCGGTACCGGTAAACCAGGCGCCACCATCACGGTCACCGGACCTAACGGCTTCTCCACCACCACAAAGGTGCACGAGAATGGCAACTGGTCAATTGATGTCCCTGGTGGAGCAGCCCCAGAATCGCAGTACATCGTTTCGCAGAAGGATGGTGACAAGGCTGAATCCGACCAGGTTCTTGTGAAAGTCGGCAAAGGCAACGAGCCTCTGCCAAAGCCAGGATCTTCCTTGGGTTCCAGCAACTTCGACATTCCACGGCACCTGCAGTGTGCAGTGTTCGCCGGTGGCGTCACCGCGATCCCGCTGATCCTGCTGTCGCCACTGCACAACATGTACGAACTGGTCATGAACCCTCACCTGGCTGGCCTGCGTGAGCAGTTCAACCGCGAAATCCACGCGATTGACCAGCAAGTACGTCGTAGCGTGGGACCAGAAGGACGCGCTGCACTTGACGTTCTGGATCACATCAACGGCCGCCTGCACCAGTTCAACCAGCAGCTGGGTCAATTCGCTCACGAAAACCGCCACATCGGCCTGGCAGCAGCTGCCATCGCCGTAGCCGGCCTGAGCTACCAGCACTGCATGAACACCCAGGCCAACCAGTCCTCCTCGGCCACTGGCTCCTCGGTCGACCTGTCCTCTTCCTCCAGTGAGCAGCAGACAGAGTCCCGCGGAATCGTCGGCTGGTTCCAGGGACTATTCAACCGCAAGTAATAACGCGGAAGTCCCAGCACAAAGCTAGGACAAGGTAGAACCCCGGCCCAGGCCGGGGGATACCAGACGCGTAGCCCGGGCAACCGGGAACAACGCGCAAACAATGCCCAAAGCAAACGGGGCATCTAGTGTGAACGCACTCTCAACAAGTGCCCATCACACCGGATGCCCCGTTTTGCTATAACCAAAACGCCCAAAAACGCTAAAACTTAAGCCTTCCGGTCATAAGCGCGTACTGCAAGCGGACAAAAGACCACAAAAAACAACGCAGCGCCAACCAACACCAACGCAACCGGATTCTGCAAACTCCACACATCCGGAGTCTCCAACGCGCCATTATTACCAAACAAATCACGCAACGCCTGCACCAAAGCAGACAAAGGATTCCACTCCGCAAAAACCCGCAACGGCGTAGGCATCGTCTCCTGCGGCACAAAAGCATTCGACAAAAAAGTCAACGGGAACAGGGTAATAAACGTCGCCGAATTCATCGCCTCCGGGCGCGGAACCACCAAACCCAACGTGACCATCAACCAAGAAAAAGCCCACACAAACAACAACAGCAACACATAGCCCTGCACAAAACCCCAGAAAGACTCCGGGCGCCAACCAATCGCCAAACCAGCAACCACCATCACCAACAAAGTGACACTCGCCAACGTAATATCAGCCACCGTGCGGCCAAAAACCACCGCCGAACGCGCCATCGGCAAAGTCTTATACCTACTAATCAAGCCATCCTTCTTATCATTCGCGATAAACAGGCCCGAAGTAGTAGAACCGAAAATCGCCGACTGCACAAAAATGCCCGGCATCAAAAAATTCTCATAACTCATTCCCGGAATATGAATAGCGCCGCCAAAAACCTGCGAAAACAACAACACAAACATGATCGGCTGCAACACAGTAAACACGATGATATCCGGCGAACGGCGCATCCGAATCAAATTGCGAATAACCACCGCACGGACGTCTGCAAGCCACATCGCAGGGGTAGAAGTAATAGCCGGGGTAGGGCTCGTAACGCTCATTAGTTAGTGCCGCCTTTCTGTGCAGATTCTTGCGTGCCGTGGGCCGGAGTACCCGCCCCGGTGTCAGTACGCTCCGTGTGGGTTTCCCCAGTAACGCTTTGCCCAGTGAGATCCAAAAAGACCTCATCCAGGCTTGGGCGCGACATCCCAACATCATGCACCGCGATCTCCTGCGCGCGTAGCTTGGCCACCACCTGCTCCAGGGCAGCCGGGCCATCGTGCACAGACACACTCAACTCGTTGCCATCAATGGTCACCGACCCGCGATTGGTCGCGACCGCATCCAACAAACTGTGCACAGCATCATGGTCTGCCTGGTTAACCGGCACAACGGAAATCCGCTGGCCGCCGACATTAGACTTCAACTCATCAGCAGTGCCTTCGGCAATAACCTTGCCTTGGTCAATCACGCTGATCTGATCGGCCAAATAGTCCGCCTCCTCCAAATACTGTGTGGTCAGCAGCAGAGTAGTGCCGGAACGCACGCGCTGCTTAATAACTTCCCACAAAGACAAACGCGCAGCCGGGTCCAAGCCCGTAGTGGGCTCGTCCAGGAACAGAATCTTCGGATCATTCACTAAAGACGCAGCTAGATCAGCGCGCCTGCGCATACCACCAGAAAAACCCTTGATCGGGCGGTTCGCGGCGTGCTCCAAATTAAAAATCTCTAGCAGCTCATCGGCGCGCTGTTTCGCACCCTTATCGCCTAGATGGAACAGGCGGCCCACCAGCATGAGGTTTTCCCGGGCGGTGAGCTCTTCATCAATAGTGGCGTTTTGCCCAGAAACCCCAATGCGGTTGCGTACCTCGTGGCCATGACGCACCACATCCAGGCCGTCGATAGTGACCTCACCAGAAGTCGGGCGGGTTAGCGTCGTCAAGACTTTCACGGTAGTGGTCTTACCCGCACCATTGGGGCCCAACAGGCCCCGGACTGTTCCTTCCGCAACCTCTAGGTTTAGCCCATCCAAGGCATGCACCGTGCCGGATTTCGCCGCATAATTTTTCCGCACATCGCGCATGCGGATCAATAAGTCATCAGTCATGGATGCAGATTAACACCAATAGGTGATGCCTCATCCAAGCTCGCGGTGGTTGTGCCAACTAGGCAAACGGCTGCTGCCGGTACTCCCGCAGCAAGGCATGGCCATCCGGGCCATAAATCGTCGGCACGGCGTCCCGGTTGGTGCGCGGCGGGCCGGTCAGGGAACTCATCGTGCCGTGCGAAAGCATGTGCTCGGTGGGGGTGAGCTCACGGATAGCGATGCCCGCGACCGCACCGGGGTGCTCAATGGCTAAATCACCATAGTTGAGTGGGTCGTGCTGCCCGTTATCGCCTACCAAAATCCACTTGATATTTGGGTAGTCGATAATCAGGTTCCGCAACTGCACTTTCTTGTGTTCAGAACCGTTACGGAATAAACCGGTGGGGGTTGGCCCCCAGTCGGTCAACAGCAGCGGGCCTTGGGGCAGGTTGTTGTCGTCGATGAACTGCTCGAGCGTATGAAAAGTGTTCCACGCACCGGTGGATAGGTAAAACACCGGGGCATTGGGGTGGTCCTTGAGTAGTTCGCTGTACAACCGCGCCATACCCGGGATCGGTTGCCGATTGTTCGTCTTCTTGAACCAAGAATTATAGGCCGCGTGCAAGGCGCGCGGCAGGTTGGTGACCATGATGGTGTCGTCAATATCAGAGATCAACCCGATGGTCTCTTCACTGGAGGTGATGAGCACTTTGGCCTTCACAGCTTCTGCGCTCTCGGCAGTGACATCCACTACGCCCCAACCCGGTTCTAAGCCATGGCCGACGATGGACACATCAAAATAGCCGTTGGAATCGGTATAGGTTTGTACCACCTCGCCACCGACGTGCACCTGCACCGGGTGATCGCCCACCTGAACGGTAAAGAATTGGCGGTACCCACGCTGGGCCTCATGCGCGAAATTTTCCACGTGTCCTGCGGCTGTGCGGCGGCTGCCGGGAGCGGCAGAATCAGAATCATCGAACGTTGGATCGTCCATAAGAATCCGCCCGATAACGTGCACGCGGTCGGTGGTGCCGTAGCCGGTGTACGGAACGATTTTCGGCAGCCAACCCGCCCGGGTCTTACGCTGGACGCCGTAGGTGTTGATCTTGTGCTCGGCTGCGCGGACGAGGTCAGAAAATCCCATATGTTCAACAATACTGGTTCAGCAGCCTTGGGTGCTCACAGAATCTATTCAGTGTCCGGTCAGTTGGGTGCAAGTTCCTAGCCGTAGAAAAGACATAGATAAACTAGAGACACCAGCACCAAGAAAGAAGACAGTGATTTTCATGGATGATTACACCCATAACGATCCCGTTAAGGTTCTCGTTGTTGACGATGAAGCCAATATTGTTGAACTCTTAACTGTTTCCTTGAAGTTCCAAGGCTTCGACGTGCGTAGCGCTAACTCCGGCACGGATGCGTTGCGCGTGGCCCGGGAATTCCGCCCAGACGCTTATATTCTGGACGTCATGATGCCAGGCATGGACGGCTACGAGTTGCTGCAAAAACTACGTGCCGAAGGCCTGGAAGGCCCGGTGCTGTACCTGACGGCGAAAGATGGCGTCGAATCGCGCATTCACGGCCTAACCATTGGCGCGGACGATTACATCACCAAGCCATTTAGCCTGGAAGAAGTTATCACCCGCCTGCGCGTCGTACTGCGCCGCGGCAATGTGCAGGAGGATACAGCAGAAGATTCCTCGATTAGCTACGCCGATCTGACGCTGAATGATGACACCCACGAAGTCACCAAAGGCGGCGAACTCATTGAACTTTCCCCAACCGAGTTCAACCTGCTGCGCTTTTTGATGCTGAATAAAGAAGTAGTGCTCTCCAAAGCGAAGATCCTGGATAACGTTTGGCACTACGACTTCGGCGGCGATGGCAACGTGGTGGAATCTTATATCTCCTACCTGCGCCGCAAAATTGATACCGGCGATACCCCGTTGATTCACACCGTGCGTGGTGTGGGCTACGTGCTGCGGAAACCACGCCGCTAAAGACGCCGAAGTAACTAAAACCGTTAAAGCTGTTGAAACCGTTGAAACAGAGCCCGAAGCGCTAGAATTACGCCAATGTCCGAGCCCGAGCCGCAGAAAGCCCCCGAGCCATCCACAGGATGGGGCCCGCAGGGGGAACGCAAACGCCGTTCCTACCGCGCATACCGCACCCACCGGCCGTTGCGTCTACGCACCTGGCTGGTGGTGCTCACCGTCCTGGTTTCTGCTTTCGGGCTTTTTGCTAGCTCGTTTGCGGTGTATTCCGTCATGCGTGAGGTCTTTTACCAGCGCGTCGACGACGACCTGGCCCAATCCATGGCCGGGTGGGCACAAAATTCCGAACTGTTTTCCGGCAACCTTTCCGCCAGCCCGCCCACGGATTACGCCGTGATTCACATCTTCCCGGATGGTTCCTCGCGGGTGTATAACGACCGCGATACCCTGCCGCAGATCAACAACCTGGTCATCGGCGGTAGGCCGCGTAGCGTAGCGAGCGTTGACGGGCCGCAGCAACCAGAATGGCGCGCACTGGCCAACCAGCAAAACGGCGTGGTGACGATCGTCGCCAAGAACCTGGAGCGTGAAAACGGCCTACTACGCGGTTTGGCAATGCTACAGGCATTAATCAGCCTGGTCATGCTGGGATTTTTGGCATTATTGGCGTTTGCGGTGATTAGACAAACCCTCAAGCCACTGCAGATTGTGGAGCGCACAGCCAGCGATATTGCCGAAGGCGATCTGGACCTCCGCGTGCCAAAATGGCCCCTGAACACAGAGGTCGGCCAACTGGCGGCTGCCTTGAACATCATGCTGGAACGGCTGCAGGATTCCGTTGAAACCGCGCAGTCGAAAGAGGAACAAATGCGCCGTTTCGTCGGCGATGCCTCACACGAGCTGCGCACCCCACTGACCTCTTTGCGCGGATATGTGGAGCTATACCGCTCCGGAGCCACCAATGATGTGGACCATGTGTTTGCCACCATTGATGATGAATCCGGGCGCATGAAGCTGTTGGTGGAAGACTTGCTGGCGCTTACGCGGGCAGAAGGTTCCCGGCTGGATAAACGCACCGTCGACGTGCTGGAACTATCCCTGGCAGTGGTTGGTACCGCACGAGCCGCCTACCCAGAACGCACCATCCGGGTGGAAAATAAAACCACCGATATTCCGGTGGTTTCTGGTGACCCAGACCGCCTACACCAAGTATTGCTGAACCTCATCACCAACGGTTTGAACCACGGTGGGCCGGAAGCCTCAGTAACGCTGACGCTGCGCAAAGAAAGCCAGGACGATTGTATGCGCCTTGCAGCTGAACAGCAGGAAACCGGCGATAACCACGAGGATGGGGAGAAAACCACAGGCTGGAGCCAGGACGACGGTAAAAATGGCAAAGCCGGAAAAGACGGCAAGGCTGGGAAAGACGGCAACAAGGGCACAGACGGGGAAAGCACGAAAGACTACGTCTGCATCGACATCACCGATGACGGCCGCGGCATGAGTAAAGAAGTAACCGGGCTGATTTTTGAGCGCTTCTACCGTGAAGATCCTTCCCGTGCCCGGGGTGCCGGTGGCGGCTCCGGGCTAGGGCTGGCGATTGTGAAATCACTGGTAGACCAGCACGATGGCGAAATCACCGTCGACAGTGAACCAGGAGTTGGCTCGACCTTCACCGTGCGCATTCCGGCGTTAGACGAGCCTTCGGCAAGCGAAGAAACCTTCGACGACTACGGCGAAGGCTACTAAACAGCAGCCGAATAAACCGCGCCCAAAAACAGCGGCCGAATAAACCGCGCCCAAAAACAGCGGCCGAATAAACGGCGGCCAAAAAACGGCTTTCGAATAAAAGACAGCCGAATAAGCGACAGTCGAAGGCCACCCGGTTCCGGGAAGTTAAATCTTGGTGCCGTCCTCGTTAGTGCCCAGCGCTGCGCGTAGCTTCTGCGC